>MDSZ01028706.1_pt1 | contig 59844 bp, 64 predicted proteins | sample 811201 | NCBI WGS metagenome assembly MDSZ01 (sample SAMN05326647, study PRJNA326480) | marine metagenome | isolation source: seawater | place: Indian Ocean: North | collected 2010
CGCGCACTGCCACAACATCTACCACGCCGAGACCGGCATGACCACGGTGCTCGGATACCAGTCATGAACCGCGCGTTCATCCCCAGCACGGGAGGATGATCGCGCGGGCGATCGGACGGCGGCGGCGGACGTCAAGTCTAAGTGGACTTCCTACTCTTATGTAGGGATCTGCCATTTCGCGCGGAATCCTGCTGACGAAACTGCTGCCAATTAGCGTGGAATCCCCGAGTTCTCCGCCACCTTGACCGGGAACCTACAAGGGTGAAGGTTCTCGATTGAGTTGACGGATTCTCAGGGGCGGTGTCGTGCACATGTCGGATACGACAGATGCGTGAGAACGGTGGGGAGGCTGAACTGAAGATCTGGGGCAACAAGTCGGGGCCACGGCACACGATTCCCGAGGATGTTGGGTCCCTGCGCGATGCCGAGGATCGTGCTTGGCGGATCTACTCCTCGCACGCGGAGTGGATCAGTCGAGTTGACGCGAAGGCTGCCGTAATGCTCGCACTCGAGGGTGTGACCCTGGGTACGGTGATCGCGCTGACGGACTCGGGCCGCCCGTTCTCTGGCCTGAACTGGTGGGGCGCGCGGGTCTCGTTCGCCTTTGCGGTTGCGCTTCTCTTCATCGCGATCGTCACGTCGGTGTGGGCGATCGTGCCTCGTGTGAGGAGTAAGCACCCAAGCCGGAAGGCGATGGAGGACTTCATCTACTTCGGCCACACGCGGTATTGGAAACCGGAGGCTCTGCAGGAGGAGCTGCGTCAGCCCGCGCTGGAAGTGTTGTCCCGCCAGTTGGTCGTCCTGGCTCACGTCGCGTGGAAGAAGCACTACCTCGTGAAGTGGTCAGTGTGGACCTACCTCGCATCGGGCGTGATCTTCGCGATCACTGCCCTCGTCATCAACCTGGGGAGCTAGCAGTGGAAGCGAAGTACAAGGCGTACGACCATGTCGCGGGTCGTAATCGCATCCGAGGGATCCTCAACCAGTCTGATCTCGACTACCAGGAAAAGGACTCGCTGCCGCCGCGCACGGATCTCACCTTCAGCAATGGGTTCTACGCCAACTGCTCCGCGCTGTTCGTCGACATCCGGAAATCGTCTGAGTTGCCGCAGAAGCACAAGCGGCCGACGCTTGCGCGCTTGTATCGGGCGTTCGTGAGCGAGATGGTGGCGGTGTTCGCCAGCGACGTCGACTGCCGCGAGATCAATATCGTCGGCGACTGCGTCTGGGGAGTCTTCAATACGCCGTACAAGACAGACATCGACGGCGTGTTTTCGAACGCGGCTGTCGCAAACTCGATGGTGAACATCCTGAACAAGGAGCTCACTCGGAAGGGCATCACGAACATCGAGGTCGGGTTCGGGATGTCGTGGGGTCGCGCGCTGATGATCAAGGTCGGATACGAGGGCAGCGGAATGAACGACGCGCTGTACATGGGTGACGTGGTAAACGCGGCCGCGAAGCTCGCGGCCAACGGCAACAAGACGTGGTCAGATCGCACACTGATGGTGAGCGATGTCTTCCACTCCAACATGAACGATCACAACAAGTCGCTCCTGGCGTGGAACAGCGCCCGTAACTGCTGGCACGGCAACGTCATCTCTACCGATATCGAGGAGTGGACGACCGAGCAGTACGAGTCCTGAGCGCCGACGCAGCGGCCCGCCGGGCTGTCAGCCGGCGAGCTCGGCGAGGTCGTCGTCGACGCCGTCGGCGTACTTCTTCATCGCGTCCCAGATGTGTGTGCGTCGGGCGCGGTAGATCTTGGCTTTGCCGTCGGGACCGCGGCCGAGGTATTCGATCTGGCCGGCGTCGGTGAGTCGGTGGATGAGCGGGTGCACGACACTTCCGAGGAGTCCCGTGCCTTCGATGATCTGCTTCGGGGAGAAGGTCTCGTCGCCGCCCAGGGAGGCGATCTCGAGCATGACGGTCGACATGTGACTGTTGCCGAAGAGCGCCTTCGACTTCTCGGGAGTGTAGGGGTCGGCCATGGTCATGCCCCGAGTTTCCCACAGGTCGTCACGATGATCTCCTCTGCACGCCGCGTAGCGCCTCGACCGCGGGGACCGCGTCGTGACTACTCCCTGCCTATCCCTGACAGAACAATCTTGGACTGTCTCATATATCGATAGCCAGTGAATGTCATATTCACCGGTTTCGTCCGCGCCATCGAAGCGCAAGACGCGTCTTACGTTTTGACAAGAGTCAGAACGTGCAACAAGTTGTACGTTTTATTGTCTCCGTCCCGTATGTCGAGGATCGGGCGCTCGGGCTGAGGATTGCCGCATGTTGAGCCGCCGCCGCAGAGTTGAATGGGCTGGCTGGTTGCGTTGTCCGTGGCGCGGCGTGGGTATCGAGACCGGCTGCTGATGAACGCCGGGACGTCGACAATTCAGATCCGCAAGCAGGATTCTCTGGTCGACGTCGTGGAGCTGGCCCATGCTCGGTTGGCGTTGTTCGATGCGGCGATCCCGTGGAGGACGTTCCGTTGGTATCGCAAGCAGCAGCACATGTCGGGGTCTTACTGGTCGGCGACGATGCAGGATCCGGTGGGGTACGAGTCGCGACTGGAGTACGCGAACCTGCTCCTGCTCGACTTCGACCCCCGCGTGACGTGGATCCTCTCCCAACCGTTCCTGATGCAAGGCGATGATCGCGGCAAGACGCGCAAGCACATCCCCGACTACCTCGTCGCCCACGCAGACCACTCTGTGTGCGTGGTCGATGTGAAGCCCGCGGCGAAGCTCGGGCTACCTGCCGTGCGCGACTCACTGGATTGGTCGCGACGCGTGATCGAACGACATGGGTGGGAGTACCGCGTTCTCACCGAGCCCGCCCCAGTCATGTTCACCAACGTGCAGTTCCTCGCCGGCTATCGACGAGAGTTCCAGTTCCGCGCCGATGAGGTCCGCGCCGCAATGCGAGCCTTCACCGGCCCAATGACGTTCGGAGAAGCGGTCCGTACCGCGACGCCGATCGCGGGCGACGCCCAGTTCGCTCGCTCCCTCGTGCTGCATCTGCTGTGGAAGCGACAGTTGCGCACGGACCTGTCCTATCCGCTGAGCACTACTCACCTCTTGGAGAAGCAATGAGCATTCCAGAGCACCTTCGCCCCGGTCACACTTTCACTCATGCTGGCGTCGAGGCGATCATCGTCGAGATCATCGGCTCCACCGTCATCGTCCGCGACTCGAACGGACACACGCACTGCCTATGGGCCGACGCCGTGATGAGAGCTGGGGATGCCCTCCCACCCAGTGATTCCGAATCGTCGGCACCACCTTCCCCGATGCCGCCGAAGCCCTCGTCCGTCGATGCCGGCCCTGTTGGAATCGAGCTGCAGCGCGACAAGTCGCGCGTGGAGGCGAAACTCCGCGACGTGGGCGGATACATGAAAGCGGCGGCCGGGCTGGGACCGACCGACGTGCACGAACTGGGGATGCCGGCCGTCCTGGCGCGCCCGTTCCGGTTCCTCCCGTCCGACTGCCCGGACGCGGCCTGAGCGGGCGCGGAGCATAGACATGAGTGCTACATGGACCCTCCGGGCCGGGACCGATCTCATCTACGACGGGGAGGCGTGCACGATCACCGAGATTGCCGATGGTGCGATCGTCGTGCGTGACCGAACTGGGCGACACCGCCGTCTCCGAATGATCGACGTCCTCCGTCCTGCGCAGGAGGGTGGGCTGGCTCGCATCCCAGGGCGCCCGTCGGCGGGGCCGTCGCCGACGCCGATCGCCGTGTTGTGGTCGGATGCGACGGGCTCGGCACAGGCGACCGCCGCCGAGCGCGCCGACCATGTCCGGGAGGTCCTCACGGGGTACAAGTCCGGCACCGCGGGGATTGCCCGCGAAGGCGAGCCTCGGCTGGAGTTTCACCCGCAGCTGGCCCTCCGCAAACGTCAGCAGGCGAAGGCCGACGAGCTTGGGGTATCGCCTCGCACGATCGAGCGCTGGGTCGCCCGATACCGGGACGTCGGCGAAGCGGGGCTCGTTGACACCCGTAACGCGCAGCCGGGGATGGGATTGAAGAACTTCGATCCGCGCTGGATCGAAGCCGCGCAGACGGTCCTCGACGAGCAGGCGCTGGAGTCGAAGGTCCAGAAGCGCATCATCCTGGCTCGCATCCAGGCGCGAGTCGAGCGCCTCCACGGGCCGGACGTGGTCCGAATCCCGTCGACCGCCAGCGGGTACCGGGCGCTCAGCGAGCTGGATCGGGGCCGGGGCACCTTCTCGGGGCCGACAAAGTCGAAGAGGTCGATCGCGAACCGCCCGCCGGCACCGTTTGGGCGTCTCACGGCCAGCTATCCGGGCGACGTCGTTCTCCTCGACACGACACCGTTGAACGTGTTCGCGGTCGCACCGGTGACCGGGAAGTGGGTGTGTGCAGACCTCACCGTCGCCATTGATGTTTACTCGCGGTGCATTCTCGGGCTGCGCCTCACCCCAGGGTCGACGAAGTCCATCGATGTCGCGGGTGTTCTCTTCGAAGCGATGCAGCCCTTCGACGTGCCGTCCGGGTGGGGCAGCGCAGCGCGTTGGCCGTTTCACGGGCTGCCGCAGACGTTGCTCGTCGATCCGGCGAAGACGCAGGTGTCCCGATTCACCCGCGCAGGCGTCCTTCCCAACACGATCGTCGTGGACCATGGTCGACCGTTCCTGTCGGAGCACGTGACCAGCGCGTGCGCGCGGCTCGGCATCTCGATCCAGCCAGCGCGGATCTACCAACCCACCGACAAGAGCCCCGTCGAACGGTTCTTCCGCACCCTCGACTCACTGCTTCAGGAGCTACCCGGATACAAAGGTGCGGATGTCGCCGGCCGCGGCGACGACGTCGAAGCGGAAGCCGTGTATACAGTGCCGCAGCTCGAGCAGATCATCCGCGAATGGGTCGCCGCCGTGTACCACATGCGGCCACACGACTCGCTCGTCGACCCGAACCTTCCGGGCGTGCATATGAGCCCTGCTCAGAAGTACGACCAAGGGCTCGCCGTCGCCGGGCAGCTGCGGATGCCGATCGACCGGAGCGTTCTCCTCGAGCTGCTGCCGGTCGTGAAACGACAGTTCAACAACTACGGCGTCGAGATCCACAAGCTGCGCTACACCGGAGACTCGGTCGCGAAGTACCGCAACCGTGCCCGGTCGATCCACCGCGACAAGGGCGCGGAGTGGCCGTTCGTGGTCAACCCCGACGACCTGACGCAGATCTACTTCCACGACCCCGAGGACGGCACCTGGCACACCCTCGAGTGGGAGCACAAGGGAGCGTTCGACACGCCGTTCAGCCTCGACGCGTTGGAGTACGCGAAGAAGATCGCGATCCGTCAGGGCTGCCCTTCGCAGGTCGACGACGTCGCCGCGCAGCTGCTCGAGGACTGGGGCGCGGGACGCGCGCTGACCCCGTCGGAGCGGCGGATGAGTTCCCGCATGGCCGCGCAGCTCAACGAGAAGGATCCCGCGGCTGACGGGGTGTGGTCGCTGCGCACCGTGCAGCGGATGCTCGAGGCCGAACTGAACCCCACCACAGATCTCGGACGGGAGCTCACCGGCGAGGTCCGCGACCCACGCAAGCGCGTCGACATTCCCGAAACGGGCGATGACGACGACGAGGACGACATCGACGAGCCCACGATCCGATCCGACTACCACTTCGAGCCGATGGAGATGATCCAATGACCGCCACAGTCCCGGGCGAGCACGACGCGCCTCGCCGGCAGCGGAGCCTGTCGACCTACGAGGGATGGAAGGACTTCGCCGAACGTCCCCCGCGCGATAAGCCCGCGTTGCTAACGACCGAGCAGCTCGGATCGCTCGGCCCGGACGAGTTCGCGCGGTACAACGCGGACCGGCGGGCGTGGCACGCGAACATCCTGCTGCGCACCCGGCAGGTGCACGGGGTGCACCTGCAACTGGGCGACATCCTGGACAGCAACCTGCAGGACTCCGACCGGGTCAAATCCGCCGCCGCCCTCGACGCCCCACCGGCCCTCGGGAAGTCGACGGTGGTCAACACGTTCGGGCGCGACTTCCACCGTCAGCGGATCGCGGAAGTGGGCGAGTACCTCGACGAGGATCGCGACATCCTCCACCTCCCGGTCTGCCACATCACCGTCCCAGGGCGCCTCACGATCAAGGGCCTGCACATGATGATCCTCGGGTTCTACGCCCACCCCGCGACCGCGGGCATCCTGCACCGTTCGATGGCCGGCCGAGATCTGGCGCGGGCAGCAGCGGACTGCATCGAACGGCACGACACCCGCCTCGTGATCATCGACGATCTGCACTTCATCCAGATGCGCACCCGCGACGGTGTCGAGGTCGCGAACCAGCTGAAGTGGCTGTCCAACGAGTACAGCGCCACCTTCCTGTTCGCCGGCGTCGCGCTCCGCGAACGCGGCCTCGTCGGCGAGGGCGCGACCGGGAAGGAAGCGGCGATGGCGCAGACGTTCCGCCGCTGGACCGTGCTCAGCCTCGACCCGTACAGCCTGCGCACCAAGCAGACCCGCCAGGAGTGGGACAGCCTGCTCTGGCACATCGAACAGGCCCTCGTGCTCGCGGACGCGCACGAAGGGATGCTCGTCGACATGTCGCGGTACCTGTTCGCCCGCACCACCGGCAACATCGGCTCGCTCATGGACCTCATCCGCCGCGGCGCGTCCCGCGCCATCCGCACCGGCGCCGAGCGGATCGACCGGAAGCTCCTCGACGACATCCGCATCGACGAGGGAGCAGAAACGGAGCGCACCGAGCTGCAGGCCAAGCACGACCGAGAAGATCGCGCGCGCCGCGATCGGCGCCGACGCCGACTGAAGAGCGACGGCGCCCAAGACACCGGTGAGGAGGCGGCCTGATGAGCAAACCTGCCGGTGTCGTGCGTGTCCTCCCATTCCGGGTCCGCCCCTTGCCGGATGAGCCGTTCGACTCCTGGCTGGAAGCCTCAGCGGCCGCGAACCGCGCGACTGTCGCGGAGATGGCGTGCGCGCTCGGCCTGGTGGAGCAGGAGGGCGGCAGGGCGGTGTCAGCGACATCGTGGATGGCCGCGCAGTGGGCGACCGAGCTCACCGATGAGCAGGCGTCCCGGCTGGAGCGGTCGACGGGGATCCCGGCGGCGCAGTTCCAGGAGATGACGCGGATGCGGTTCGCACGCCACGCGATCCGCTACACCCGCCAGGGGAGGATCAGCTTCCGCTGCCCCGTCGGCGGGATGGCGGGACGGTACTGCCCCGAATGCCTCGCGGACTCCGGAGGCAGGTGGCGGATGTCGTGGCAGTTCCCGTTTACCTTCGCGTGCGTGAGGCACCGCCGCATCCTCGCCGACACATGCCCGGTGTGCCACAAGCCACCGCGCCACACCGGTCACCCGCTCGCCGGGATCCCACATCCCGGGCACTGCCACAATCCCGTCGCCGGTGCCGGGACAGGGCCGATCGCGAGCCGCTGCCGCGGCGACCTCACCGCGCATCCCGAACGAATCGCCGCGCCCGACGCGGCGCTCCACGCGCAACGCCGAATGATGCAGATCCTCTCCACCGGCGAGGGCCGGTTCGGGATCTACGCGGACGCCCCGCAACCCGCGATCACCGTCCTCGAAGACATCCGCCTCCTCACCCGCGCCGCAGGAGTTACGCTCTGCGATGGCGGCGACCTAGACATGCCGGAGCTGGGAACGGGGCTCCTCGAAGTGGTGCCCCGGGATAAGCATGCGTGGACGTGGGCCGGACCTCCGACCGCGGCCGGCGGTGCGGTCGGGACGACGGTCGCGATCGCCGCCCTCGAGGACGCCGACCGTGCCGTTCGGCTCTTGGCTGGGCGCCTCGCGGTGAGTACGTCGTACACCGGTCAGACGCCGCAGCTGCAGAGACTGATCGCCGCGTCCCTCGGCCGCACCCGACGACCGACGCTGTTCCTACAAGCTGGCCCAGCCTCGGACGTAAACCCGGAGGACCGGGCACGAAAGGTGCCCGCACAACTCTGGGATGAATGGACGAGCGCGCTCACCCCACGCCGCATCAACAGCGACGTCGCCGCGTCCGCGCTGGCCGCGGCCGTGGTGTTCACCGGCACCCGTCTGACCCACTCCGCGGCCCTCGCCCTTCTGGATTCGGCGGCACCCATCCGTCAGGTCACTCATGTGATGCGCGAGTTCGGGAGGCCGGGCGCGGAGACGCCTGCCCTCGCGGCGATCCTCAACCTCGCCGCCTACCTCGACGCGCGCGGGACGCCGATCGACTACGCACGCCGCCGCAGGCTCGACTGCACCGATCTCCTTCCCGAAGAGGAATGGCAACAGCTCTGCGCCCGACTGAATGTGCAACCTGGCGCCGGCGCCAGGCATCGCCAGGCGCGCGCCCACCTCTACCGGGCCATCACAGGCAACTCGATGCGACGCGCACCGGAAGGATGGGATGCGGGCGGACTGTCTCCGCGGACGGTGACGACCTTCACGATGTCGCTGCCGGACTCTGTGCGCCGCGAGCTGGACGACGTCGGCCGCGCCTTCCTGCTCAGCCGAGGGATCGACGAGCCGCTCAGCTGGGCGCCCCCGCTGGCGACGCACATCGAACCCACCGCAGTCCGCGGCAAGACCGTCGGTGAGTGGGCGACGGCCAGACCCGTCCGTGGCGCCCTCGACACACCATCTCGCAGCCGCGAACTGATCGCCCAGTACGGTGAGGGCGCCACCACCTATCAGCTCGCACGGCGGACGGGAGTATCGCGGCAGACGGTGTCGCGTGTGCTTGCCGACGGCAACAGCACCCTCCGCCGCGGACGGCCCACCACGTTCGTCATCGACGAGGGCTGGCTGCGTGATCGGTACGAGGAGGAGGGGATGACGCTGCGGCAGATCGCGGCGCTCGTCGGCTGCAGCGCGCCGACGATCGCGCACCGCATCCAAGCGGCGGGCATCGCGATGCGGCCCGGCCCGCATGACCGCACTCCTCATCCGCTGGCCGGCCGGTCACCGCTCCTCCAGCGTGCACTCGTTGGCCGGCAGCCCATCGAACGGGCGCGCCGGTTCCTCATCGCCACAGAGCACGAGAACGTGCGCGCTGCCGCGGCGACCATCCGTACGACCCAGAGCTCGCTGAGCGCTCAGCTCGCCAGCCTCGGCGCCGACGTCGGCGGGACTCTATTCGTCCCCGCGGCGCGCAACAGGCCGATGCGCCTCACACCACTAGGGGAACGACTCGCTCGCGAGCTCCGCCGCGCCCTCGCCGCTGACCCTGACGCCCAGACCACATCACCGACCGAAGAGGAGAAACCATCATGACCGAGAAGAAGCGGACCTCCAGTCGTCTGCGACGGGCAGCGCGGGAGCGCATGAAAGTGACCGGGGAGAAGTACACCGCGGCGCTGATGGCCGTGACGGGCGACGCCGGGTCACAGGCTGAGCTCAGCTCTCCGTCGACGCCGCCCGCTGGGCCAGTGGGCGCGTCCGTCGACCGCGGGGAGCGGCGGTGAGCCCGGACGTTCCTGAGGACGGCGACCCGGTCCTCCATCACGACTCGATGCAGTGGAACAACTCCGGGTGGACCGACAAGCCGTGGTCGGCGCCCCACCTGGCGCCGCTGTTCACCGAACTCACGTCAGCGAAGACCGCGCCGGCCTGGGCGCGCCGTGCGGTAAAGATCATCCACCGCTACACCCGCGAGCACGGCCAACCTCCGACGTTCCGCGAACTGTTCACCGAACTCGCCACCCAAGACCCTGCCTACCGGGACCATGAGGAGGCGTGGTCCTCTCGGGCGGTCCGAAGCCTTGTGATGGTGCATTGGCGGAGGCAGGGATGGGTGCGCTACCGGACCGAGACCCGCACACTCCGATCCGGCCCGACCGCGAACCAAGACCTGTTCCCGGCTACCCGTTCGGCTCGTCGGGAGGGAGCGCGTCGAGAAGCTCCTCAAGAACGATGACGAGCTCGTTGTATCCCTGCAGGTAGAACAGCGCGTCCGATCCCGGTGTCTCGCCGCCGACAACATCGGCGAGCACGGTGCGCGCTTCCCGGGTCGCGGCCTGCAGGCGTGTCTCGATGCCCGGCAGGCTGCGGATCCAGTCGTCGATGACGGTGAAGCGGATGGGCGTGAAGTCGTGCGCGTCGACCCCGACGTGGAACTCGTGCCCGTGCGGGCCGTGATCGCGGGCATGCGTGTGACCGTGCAGCAGCGGAACACCATCGTCCTCGCGCGGCCGGTGTGTCGTATGCCGGTCGGTACCGTGCGAGTCGCCGCTGTAAGGGTAGTGGGATGCCAGAATCCGGTACCCGCGACGGGTACCCTCGATGACCTCGGGGAGGATGCTCCACCCGGCCGCCTCGTACAGCGGGGCGAACCGTTCAATCGCGCGCATGGACTGCGTTGCCGGCGAAACCCGATCATGGTTGCCGGGCACGAGGAATCGTCGCCCGTTCAGCTGAGCGGTCAGCCCGACGGATTCCTCGATTGGCCCGAGCGCGAGGTCACCGAGATGAAGGACGGTGTCCTCCGGTCCCATGACCTCGTTCCACCGTCGCACCAGCTCGGCATTCATCTCCTCCACGGTCGCGAACGGACGCTCGGCGAGTTCGCTGATCCGTGCGTGACTGAAATGCTGGTCCGAGGTGACGAAATCGACCTGGTCGAAGTCGAACCATGGATACTCGCTCACAGCTGCTCTCCACGCTCGCAGTCGCGGCTGCTTCTACAGCTCATCGAGGTCGACGTCGAAGCGCGCCGCGACATCCTCGAGGGCTTCGGTGCTCATGCCGCCGCGCTCACGCGCGACGCGTGCGACCTCGCGGTCGTCGATCGCTTCGACCAGCTCCTCGAGCACTCGGTCGATGTCGCCGCCGTTCGCGGCGGCCAGTCTCGCCAATTCCCGGGCCGCGTCAGCGAGCGTGTAGAGCCGCTCCCACGGGTGGTCTCCGTGACGGGCGATCGCGACGGTCTCACGAGTGTACGAGCGCTCGTCCCCGGCGACGAGCCAGCGCTCCTCGCCCTCAGCGGTAATGAAGAAGTCGACCACGCACTCACCGCAGGGCATCTTGTAGACGCCCGGTTCGGTGGGCGCCGTCTCAGTCGCACGCATGATCATCTCGCGGATCACGCCTTCCCAATCGATCGCCGGCCCATCCTCGCCCATGCTGACCTCCCGAAGCAGAACAGAGAAGTCTGCCACTTGCGTCGGGCGTCGTCTACCTCTCCGGCCGTCAACAGCGGGCCGAGTGACCTGTCTGATGGTTTGCCTGCCGGCGTCGAAAGCGCAGACCAAACGTCGTGCGGAAGGTATCGGCGGGGCTCGGGTCATCTCCCGGGCCTGGGATCGCGAGCTCTACGTATCGTCGTTCTCGCGGGCGAGCTCGGTGAGCCATTGTTGCAGGAGCTGGGTTTCGGCGGTGCCGAGGACCTCCGGGTTCGCAGCGGCGTGTTCGAGGACTCGATGTATTTCTGTGCGTCGGCTGTAGGCGGGGGTGCCGCTGCCCGTTCCGGTGATCGCGGCAATGGCGCCTTCCCGTACGGCGGTGGAGAGTTTGGGGTCGGCTTTGGCGAGGACGATCTGGCGGAGGGTGACTCCGATGTTGGTCACGAGGATGTGCGCGGCGGCCTGGTCGGGATCGACCACGAGTCGGTTCTGGTCGGCCGCGGCGCCGGTGAGGGCTCGCAGCGCGGCGCTTGGGCGCTCTTGAGCGGCGGGTGAGTATCCGGGTCGGATCTTCCCGTACATGAGGGTGTAGAAGCCGGGGTTCTCGATGCCGAAGGCGACGTGCGCGTCCCACCCGTCTCGGATGTCCTGGATGGGGTCTCCGCTGGGTTCGGCGGCGGTCTTGCGTGCCATGTAGAGGTCGAAGCCGCGTTCGATGACGGCATCGAGCAGGCCTTCTTTGTTGCCGAAGAAGTGGTAGAGCGTCGGCATTTTCACTCCGGCGGCGTCGCAGATGGCCCGCAGGGAGATTTCCTCGCCGGGCGCGGAGGCGATGCGCTCAGCTGCTGCGTCGAGCAGTCGAGTTCGTGTATCGGGATGTGACGAACCTGTCATATCGCTATAGTACCTTGTGTACCGCTGAGATAGCAGGGCATATCAGCGAGATAGACTGAAGGAGTCTTCATGACTGACCACACACTCAAGGGCAAGAACGTCCTGATCGCCGCCGGAGCGAAGAACCTCGGAGGGCTGATCAGCCGTCAGGCGGCAGCGCGGGGCGCAAACGTCGCGATCCACTACAACTCGGAGTCCACCCGACCGCAGGCTGAGGAGACTCTCGCCGCGGTCGAGGCCGCGGGTGGCAAGGGCGTCATTCTCTCCGGTGATCTCACCTCTCCGGCGAATGTCGAGAAGCTGTTCGCGGATGCCGAGGCGGCGATCGGTCGGATCGATGTCGCGGTGAACACGGTCGGTAAGGTCCTGCGCAAGCCAATCGTGGAGACCACCGAGGATGAGTACGACTCGATGTTCGACATCAACAGCAAGGCCGCGTACTTCTTCATCAAGGAGGCCGGAAAGCACGTCGCCGGTGGTGGCAAGGTCATCACGATCGTGACGAGCCTGCTCGCCGCGTTCACCGACGGGTACTCCACCTATGCGGGCGGCAAGAGCCCGGTCGAGCACTTCACCCGCGCGGCGGCGAAGGAGTTCTCTTCCCGTGGCATCTCGGTCACTGCGGTCGCTCCCGGCCCGATGGACACACCTTTCTTCTACGGTCAGGAGACGCCCGAGCGGGTCGAGTTCCACAAGTCCCAGGGCATGGGCGGGCAGCTCACGAAGATCGAGGACATCGCACCGATCGTGACCTTCCTCGCCACCGACGGCTGGTGGATCACCGGGCAGACGATCTTCGCCAACGGCGGATACACCACCCGCTGATCCGCGGCTCTGAGAGGAGAGATCAGATGAGCGATGTTCAGGGCCTTCCGACGCCTGTCGCGGCGTTCGTGGATGCGATCAACAACGCGGACACCGACGCGTTCGTCGCGGTGTTCACGGAGGACGGACTGGTCAACGACTGGGGCACCGAGTACCGCGGTCCTGACCGGGTCAGGAGGTGGGCCGGGTCGGATGCCATCGGCGCCGGCGCCCGGATGAAGGTCCTCTCGGCGACCACCGAGGGCGCGACGACCACCATCCGATTCGACTGGCGTAGCCGCGTGTTCAACGGCGAGTCCACCGGGATCTTCGTCATCAACGGCGAGCTGATCCGAAGCTTCACCATCCCACCCGAGCGGTAGGTCCACCCGAACGGCCTACCCGACGCCCTCGTGACGCCACCGCCCCCACTGTGCGTCACGAGGGCGTCACTCTCCACGACATCCGTCCTACGAATCGAGACACGATGAGCGACCCTCGCCCCGCTCCGCTGCGAGCACTGCGCCGGATGACCGGACGCGACCCGCACGAGCGGGGCCGCACCGCGAGCACCCTTGAACTCTTCTTCGACCTCGTCTTCGTCGTCGCCGTCTCACTGTCATCGCAGGCGCTGCATCACCTCTACGCCGACGGCCACGCGGCTCAGGGGGCACTCGGGTACCTGATGGTGTTCTTCGCGATCTGGTGGGCCTGGATGAACTTCACCTGGTTCGCCGCATCGTTCGACACCGACGACTGGCTGTACCGGATCATGACGATCCTGCAGATGGCGGGGGTGCTGGTGCTCGCTGCGGGTGCGGGACCCGCGATGGAGCACTACGACTTCACTCTCGTCACCATCGGCTACGTCGTCATGCGCCTCGCGCTCGTCGGGCAATGGGTGCGGGCAGCGATCAGCGATCAATCGCTTCGCGGCACGGCGCTGCGGTACGCGATCGGAATCGTCATCGTGCAGATCCTCTGGCTCGCACGCCTCACCCTCCCACCCGTAGCGGGCTTCATCGGATTCTTCGTGCTCGTCATCGCGGAGATCGCTGTCCCCGTCTTCGCCGAACGGCACAGAGCGACGCCGTGGAACCCGCACCACATCACCGAGCGGTACGGCCTATTCACCCTGATCCTCCTCGGCGAATCGATCCTCGCCTCCACCAACGCGGTCCTCGAAGCCGCCGAAGCCGGCGACCACATCCCGGAACTGCTCTCGATCTCCGCGTTCGGCCTGATCACCGCGGCCGGGATGTGGTGGGTGTACTTCGCACGCACCCACCGTCATCACACCTCCGCACTCGGCACGTCGCTGCTGTTCGGGTACTTCCACTACGTCATCTTCGCCGCCGCGGGCGCCTTCTCTGCCGGCATCGAGGTCGAAATCGATGTGGCATCGGGGCACAGCGCGCTCACGCCCATCGCCGCCGCGGCCACTTTCACGGTCCCCGTCGCGCTGTACCTGCTGAGCGTGTGGTGGCTCACCACTCGACACACCCTCACTCGCATCGGCAACGCGCTCTACCTTCTCGGTGTGCTCACCGTCCTCGCCGGCACGATCTCAGGGAACCTTTCCACGACCGCCCTCACCGCAGTGGGGCTCGTCCTCGCCGCCATCGCGACGGAAGTGGGCGAACGCGAACAGGCGGCGAACTGATGTCGACGGGGTGATACCCGCACGGGTTCGGCAAGCGGCTGGTGCACCGTGCACCATCCCCGCCCCGGAACGGTGCGAATTGGCCTCCTGAGCGAAGCCGAGCGCTCCATAACGTGAACGTGTCTTTTTATCGACACCTTCGATGGAGAAGGAGTACCTGTGATCGATTCATCGCCACTCACGCAGCTTCCGTGGGCGGGGCCCGCCGCGGGTTCGGCCCGGCCGTGCGTGCAGGACGTGCACCGTGCGCTGACCTACGCCCAACTCGAGGATGAGGCGCGCGCATTCGCCGAGCAGCTCGATGAGCTCGGCATCCGCCAGGGCGACGTCATCGGCATCATGCTCCCCAACTCGGTGGAGCTCGTGGTGGCCACGCTCGGGGCGTGGATCCGAGGCGTGGTCGCAACTCCCATCAACCCGACCCTCACCGCGCGTGAAGTGTCCTATCAACTCGAGGATTCACGTGCGCGTCTTCTCGTGGGCGCCGCGATGGAAGGGGTTGACGTGCCGTCGCTCGCCGCGGATGAGTTGCGCCGATCGGCGACCTCGCGGGACGCGATCACCGTCGATCCGGACAGACTGGCGCTCCTCGTGTACACGAGCGGGTCCACCGGCAGCCCGAAGGGTGTGATGCTCGACCACCGCAACCTCGAGGCGATGGCCACGTCGATGGCGCAGCACTTCGGATTGACCGCGTCGGACCATGCCCTGCTGGTGCTGCCGCTGTTCCATGTCAACTCGATCTGCGTCACGCTGCTTGCCCCGTTCACGGTCGGTGCTCGGGTGACGGTGTTGGAGCGGTTCGCTCCCCGCAGCTTCGTCGACGCGATGGAACGGTTCCAGCCGACGTACTTCTCCGCCGTCCCGGCGATCTTCGCCCACCTCGCGGCCCTGCCCGCCGACGAGCGGGTCGAGACACGCCGGCTGCGGTTCGCGGTGTGTGGCGCCGCACCGGTTTCTCCCGAGCTGTTGCAGCGCTGCGAGTCCCGGTTCGGCATGTCGATCACGGAAGGCTACGGCCTGACCGAGGCGACGTGCGCGTCGGCGTGCAACCCGGTCTCCGGCATCCGTAAACCGGGCACGGTGGGTCCCGCGCTTCCCGGTCAGCGCATCCGGGTCGTCGACCCGCGCGGCGAGGATGTGCCCACGGGAGAGCGCGGCGAGGTCGCGATCTCGGGTCCCACTGTCATGCGCGGGTACCTCAACCGGATCGAAGCGACCGCCGAGGCGATCCCCGATGGGTGGCTGCGCACCGGAGACGTCGGCATCCTCGACGAGGACGGGTACCTGCGGATCGTCGACCGGATCAAAGACATGATCATCCGCGGTGGGGAGAACATCTACCCGAAGGAGATCGAATCGGTCCTCGCGACGCACTCCGCGGTCCTCGAAGCCGCTGTCGTCGGACGGCCCGACCCGGTCCTGGGCGAAGTGCCGGTCGCGTTCGTCGTGCTGGCCCCCGGCGCCGAGGTGGATGCCGACGCGCTCATCGCCCACTGTCGCCTGGGCCTCGCGAAGATCAAGGTTCCTGTCGCACTGGAGATCCTCGACGCGCTTCCCCGCAACCCCGTCGGAAAAGTCGACAAGCCAGCGCTGCGTCACAGCCTCGCCGCCGTCTGACGCTCACGACGCGCAACCAGCAACGATCCATCCCTCATCAAAGGAGCTGACATGGGATTCAAAACCGGGGACTTCCCGCCCGTCGATCTGGAGACCTTCCTCCACCAACCCCTCCGCGACCGCATCCGTGCGCTGTCCCTGCACTGGGTCGAGTACGGATTCGGATCCCCACGGATGATCGCGACCACATATGTCGTCAAAGTCGCCGTGCTCTGGCTGTTCCTCGGCACCGTCATCATCACCGCGACCAGCGGGGTCGGATGGTTCTGGCAGGTGAACCTGTGGTGGAACGCGCCGATCGTCTATCAGAAGGCGATCGTCTGGACGATGCTGCTGGAGGCGATCGGCATAGCCGGATCGTGGGGCGCGATCGCCGGCAAGTTCAAGCCCATGCTGGGCGGCATCCTCTTCTGGGCGCGACCCGGAACGATCCGGTTGCGCCCGTGGGCGTGGGTGCCCGGTACCGCCGGCGACACGCGGACCGTGTTCGACGTCGTGTTGTACCTCGGATTCCTGCTGGCACTCGCGACCGCGCTCGTGCTCCCCGGTCAGCCCACCGCAGCGCTGTCGGCCGTGCTCCCGGACAACACGAGCGGACTGATTCAGCCGATTCCGGTGATCGCGGCGATCGTGCTGCTCGTCCTCGTCGGTGTTCGTGACAAGACGATCGCCCTCGCAGCCCGCATCGAGCAGTACCTCCCGGCGCTCGTGTTCTTCGTCGCGCTGCCGTTCGTGGACATGATCATCGCGTTGAAGATGCTGATCGTCATCGTCTGGGCCGGGGCGGCCCTGTCGAAGATCGGCCGGCACTTCCCGTTCGTGATCCCGGCGATGATCTCCAACACCCCGTTCTGGCCGCCGATGTGGCTCAAGCGCTCGATGTACCGCAACTTCCCCGACGACATCCGGCCCTCGGGCTTCGCGCACTTCATGGCGCACGGGATGGGCGCCGGTGTGGAGTTCATTGTCCCCCTCGTGCTGCTGTTCTCCACCAACCAGTGGGTCACCCTCGGTGCGGTGATCATCATGGTCGGCTACTGCCTGTTCATCGTCTCCACCTTCCCGCTCGCGGTGCCGCTCGAGTGGAACCTCCTGTTCGCCTTCGGGGCCATCACGCTGTTCCTCGGCTTCCCGTCGTGGAACGGGTTCAGCGTGCTCGACTTCTCGAACGTGTGGATCGGTGCCGCAGTGGCCGTCGGGTTGCTGTTCTTCCCGGTGCTCGGAAACATCCGCCCCGACAAGGTGTCGTTCCTGCCGTCGCTGCGTCAGTACGCCGGGAACTGGGCGTCCGCGATCTGGACGTTCACGCCGGGTGCGGAGAAGAAGCTGGATGCCGTCATCCGGCCCACCTCGAACCAGGTCGACCAGCTGCAGCAAATGGGCTACCCGTACGTCGCGGCGGAGATCACGATGCAGCAGACGATCGCTTGGCGGTCGATGCACAGCCAGGGACGCGGCCTGTTCTCCCTCGCCTACCGCACCCTCCCGGACATCGACACGCGCACGGTGCGCGAGGGGGAGTTCGCCTGCAACTCGGTCATCGGGTTCAACTTCGGCGACGGCCACCTGCACGACGCGAGTCTCATCCGGGCGCTGCAGTCTCGGTGCCACTTCCTGCCGGGAGAGTTCGTCGTATTCTGGGTCGAATCGCAGCCCATCACCCGAGGCACGCAGTCGTATCAGATCATCGATGCCGCGCTCGGAGTGATCGAGAGGGGAACGTGGAAGGTGGCAGATGCGGTCAAGGAACAGCCGTGGCTGCCCAACGGGCCCATTCCGGTGAACGTGACCTGGCGGGCTGACACGCAGCCCCCGACGGCTGCCACCAACGCCGTCCGGCTACCCGGTCAGACGCCTGCATCCGCACCGGTGAAAGAAGAGGCGTGACCACAGCAGTCGTGGTCGGCAGTGGGCCCAACGGGCTCGCTGCCGCCACCGTGCTCGCCCGCGCCGGCGTCGAGGTCACCGTCTTCGAAGCCCACCAAGAGATCGGTGGCGGCGCCCGCACCATCCACAGTCCACTTCCGGGTCTCGTGCAGGATCACTGCGCGGCCGTGCACCCGATGGCCGCGGGCTCGGAGTACATGGCGTCGTGGGAGCTGGAGAAGCGGGGCGTGCGGTGGCTGCGCGCGCCGATCGATGCGGCCCATCCTCTCGACGACGGCAGTATCGCGGTGCTTCATCAGAGCATCGACAAGACTGCGGCCGGCCTCGGGGCTGACGGCGGCCGGTGGCGGGCGATGTTCGGCAGTGCCGCCCGCAACTTCCCCGCCCTGAGCGAGGACATCTTCCAACCGATGCTGCGGATCCCTCGCCACCCGTTCCTGTTGGGACGGTTCGGTATCGTTGCCGGTCCGCCTCCCACCTGGACGCGGCACCTGCTTCGGACCCCGCAAGGGCGGGCCCTGTTCACGGGCGTGGCGGCACATGCGATTAATCGGATCGATCGACCTCTCGTCGGCGGGATCGGTGCCGGCATCATCGCTGCGGGCCACGCCGTCGGCTGGCCCGTCGTCGAAGGAGGGACCGGCCGCCTGACCGAAGCGATCGTCATCGGCCTGAAGGATCTGGGTGTACGGTTCGAGACGTCGACGCCCATCCGCCGACGGAGCGATCTGCCGCGGCACGACATCGCGATGCTCGACCTGCACCCGCGCAACGTCGTGCCGCTCTACGGCGACCTCCTACCGCGCCGTGTCCGAGACGCGCTGGCACGGTTCCGGTCTGGACCCGCAGCGTTCAAGGTGGACCTGGCGGTCGAGGGAGGCATCCCGTGGCGCAACCCCGAAGCGGGCAGCGCAGGGACGGTGCACCTCGGCGGAAGCTCTGAAGAGATCGCATGGACGGAGCGTGAGATCGCCCTGGGCCGGATGCCGGAGCGGCCGTTCGTGCTCGTCGGGCAGCAGTATGTCGCCGACCCCACGCGCGCCGACGGCGAGATCAAGCCGGTCTATGCGTACGCCCACGTTCCCGCCGGGTATGACGCGGACGCCACAGGGGCGGTCCTCGCTCAGCTGGAGCGGTTCGCGCCGGGCGTGCGGGAACGAGTCGTCGCGTCGGTAACGCAGTCGCCCCGAGATCTCGCGCGCACCAACGCGAACTTCATCGGCGGTGACATCCTCACCGGTGCCAAGTCTCCGCTGCAGTTCCTGTTCGGACCCCGCCTCACCCCACACCCCTATGATCTCGGTGTCACTGGGGTGTACCTCTGCTCGGCAGCGACCTCGCCGGGCCCCGGCATCCACGGACAGAGCGGCGTGAACGCTGCGCAACGCGCTCTGCGGTGGATTGATCGACGGGTCGGTCGTACGTGAGCGCGCCCGCTGCGCCGGCGATGGAGCCGTCAGAGATGCGGCGACTTCTCGGTGACGTCGCGCGCCAGCTCGATATCCGACTGCCGGGGATCGTCGACGAGATGACGGGCCTGCTGGCGGACAGCGTCACGGAGCTTCGCCCCGATCCTCAGCTGGTGGAGATGCTGCGGGCAAGTGTGGAGGGCAACGTCTCCACGATCTGTCACATCCTCGCCAACGACATCGCCCTGTCAAATCTGCAGCCGACCACCGCGGCCGTCGAGTACGCGCAGCGTCTTGCGCAGAGAGACGTCCCGATCAGCGCCCTCACCCGGGCGTACTACCTGGGGCAGAGCATGTTCCTGCGCCTCGGCATCGACGCCGTGGAAAGCATGGCGGTGCGAGAAGAAGAGCGGATCGAGCTCGTCCGCGCCGTCGCGGACGTCGTGCATCGCTACATCGACTGGATTCTCCAGTACGTTTCCGACGTCCACGAGGCCGAACGTCGACGCTGGAACGGGGGGAGAGGAGCGGTTTTCGCCAGCACCGTGCACCGGCTACTGCGTGGCGAGAGCAACGATGCGGCGAGATTCGAAAGAGAGACGGGCTTCTCCGTGACCTCGCCGTTTGTCGCGCTCATCCTGTGGAGCGATGAGGACGCCTCCTTTCTCGCTCCGATCGTCAGATCACTGACGCAACGGCTCGCTACGCGCTGGCGGACCGGGCGGGCGCCCCTCATCGTGACGGAGGACCCCACGACCACGTGGGCGTGGATCCCGGTTGCGCCGAGCATCGCGGTATCAAGTGAGGAGATTCGTAACGAGCTGGGATCCGAGCAGCTTCTGCGAGTGGCCGTCGCCGATCTCGCGACCGGCGTCGACGGCTTCCGGACATCACACCGTCAAGCGCTCGATGCACGGATGGTCGCACTCACTTCCCAGCCCCACCACGCCGAGGCCGTGGTTCGATACGCAGACCCGGCCGTCTCACTGCTGGCGATGTTCACACGCGACCTCCGCACGACACGCCGCTGGGTACAAACCGTGCTCGGGACCCTCGCCCGCACCGATGAGAACGCCCGCATACTCCGCGACACGTACCGCGCTTACTACGCCGCTGGCGCCAACGTCACCCAGACAGCCCTCGAGCTCGGCATCCACCGCAACACCGTTCGCCGCCGCATCGCCTCCACACCAGCGGCCCTCCAGCAACGCGACCCACTCGAGATATCGATGGCGCTGCGCCTCTTCGACGCGTTCGGACCCGGTTCGTGAGTCAGTGGCACAGGACCGCGGATCGGGTGATGCATGGTGCCAGGGTAGGAATCCGCCATTTCGCGTGGAATCTCAGCCAGGAGACCGTCGCCACTTACCGTGGAATCCGGGGATTCTCCGCCATCTCGGGTGGGAACCTACACAGGGGAGATGACGGATACGGGTCTGTCGAGAACGGCGAGCAGTGGGGTGAGGAAGACGGCCGAGAGATCATCTTCGAGACGCCAGCGTAAGCAGCAACCTTCGTCCCTACGCTTGTCCGATAGACGATCCGCTTGCAGGCGTCTATGTGCTGTGGTCGGAGGGGCCGGCAGCCGCGCGGTATCCACATCGGCTGGTTGCGAGACCTCAAGGCGGTGTGCGCGTCGAGCGCTACCCAGGTCGACGCGGCTCGGAGGCACGGAGCATCGATCGAGTTGCGAATGGGCCGGCTGCGACGGGGGTACCAGCGCAGAATCCCCCTAGGGTGGTCAAATGTCGACGACCTCCGCACGCCGCCGCGCGATCGGGGCGTCCGCGACCCTCTTGAGTGGCCCCGTCGATCTGCTCGACTTCCTTATTCCGCTCTGGGGGGGCGCGGTGCTCGGGCTCAGTACGTCTGTGGTCGGATGGCTGGTGGCCGCGGAGCTGGTGGTATCGGTGCTCATGCGACCGGTTGCCGGGTATCTCGCCGATTCGCGACCGCGCACCCGAGTCGCAGCGGTCGGAGCGTTCCTCTACAGCGCCAGCTGCGTGCTCTACGCGTTCGCGGATACGCCCGGGATGGCGTTCGTCGCGGCTGCCGTCGGCGGCGTCGCCGGCCCCCTGTTCTGGATCTCGCTGCGCGCCATCGCCGCCGAATACCTGTCGGACGACTCGGGGACGTTTGCAGGGCTGATGTCCTCCGAGGCCCTCGGATCCTGGATCTTCTGGGCGCCCGCGATGTTTCTCCTTGCATCCTACGGATACTCGGCCGTCTTCATCGGACTCGCCGCCGCGGCGATCGCCGCCGCGGTGCGCCTTCTGTTCGTGCCGAAGGAACCGCTCGTCGTGCGGGAAGAGTTCGCGGGCGGAACACGCGGACATGTCCGTCGACTCGCACCGCTCTTGGCGCTCGGCGTCTTCGTCACCGCCGCCGAGGCGGGCGTGGGTCTGGCGCTGCTCCTGCATCTGCAAGCCCTGAACCTTCAGGTCTGGCAGATCGCGCTCGTTTACCTGCCGGGCGGTATCGCGCTCACGATTCTCCCGCGCCTCCTGCACGGTCTCGTCGAGCGATGGGGTCGCAAACCCGGCTACGCCGCCGCGTCCATCGCGTCTGCGGGGAGCGCAGCTGCGCTGGCGGTCTCCCCTCCAGTGATCGTCATAGCCGCGCTGTGGGTCTTCGTGTGTGCCGCGTTGGGCCTCCTCTACCCTCTGCAGAAGACCCTCGTCTCGGAGGCGAGCGGCGACCGCGTCGCCCGCGGGATGAGTCTGCAGGCGAACGCCGACACGATCGGCGCCGCGATCGGGGTGGTCGCTGCAGGCGCGTTGATCGCCGGTGGCTGGTGGGCTCCGGCGTACCTCGTGTTCTCCGCTGTCATCGCGAGCGGTACGGTCCTCGGCCCCTGGGCCATCGATCGCATAGGTCGGGATCGCCCACTGGCCGAGACTGCGGAGCAGTGACATGGCGAGCATCTGAGCGATCGCGTCGGCGACACATTTATTTCGATGGTGTCGCGGATGCTGGTAGCTTTCAGGGGTCCGTGCAGGAGTTTCGAGGAGGTGGTACCCGTGAACGAATCGACGTGGGTGCTCCCCACGGGAGTCACGGTCGGGCGATAGGTCGCCCGGGAGCGCCGCATCCTTGCAGCACTCCCGGAAGGCACGACCATGCACTTCACCTCCGAAACCCGCCTTGACCAGGGACCCATCGAACGCGAGTTCACCCTCGGCGACATTCCCGGCATCCTCTGGACACCACCCACCGCGTCGACGGCCGGCCCCGTTCCGCTCATCCTGTTGGGTCAGCCCGGCGGGCTCGGGCTACGGCGCATGCACCCCCGTCTGGAGGTCCGAGCACGCAGCGCCGCCGCACAGGGTTTCGCCTCGGTTGCTCTCGAACTGCCAGGTGCCGGAGACCGGCACCCGCTGCCGGGCGCGGAACAAGCCCGTGCCGACCTCGTGCGCGCGATCTCGGTGGGCGAGCGTCCCGATGACGACATCATCGACCGGCTCATCCTTCCCATCGTGGAGCGGGCAGTGCCGGAGTGGCAGGCCGCACTCGACGCAGTGCTTGGGCTTCCGGAGATCGGGGATCGGGTCGCCATCTCCGGCGGGGTCATCGCGGTCGCCGTGCGCCTGGCCGCGACCGATCGGCGCATTGCGGCCGCGGGCCTGTTCGCCGGAAGCTACGTGCCGCGATCGACCATGGACGAAGCGCGACGGATCACGATCCCCCTCCATGGGCTGCTGCAATGGGATGACGAGGGCAACGATCGACAGATGGCGCTCGATCTCTTCGATGCCTTCGCATCGACCGAGAAGACCCTCTACGCCAACATGGGCGGACACACCGGCGTCCCCTCATTCGCCAGCGAAGATGCCGCGCGCTTCTTCGCCCGCCATCTCGACTCGACAGGTGATTGATGTCCACCACGGATCGAGGACTGTAGGAATCTGCCGTTTCGCGTGGAACCTCGAACTCGAGATCACTGCCATTTGCCGTGGAATCCCGGCATCCTCCGCCATCTCGAGCGGGAACCTACAGGAGCTACCCCCAGAACGCCCGGAGCTCGTCGATGCGGCGTTCGACCGTCGCGAACCCCGATCGTGCGGCCGCAGGGCGGGAGGCGGCATCCATCGCATTCGCACCGAACAGGTGCTCGACGTCGGAGTCCGGCAGGAGCGTCTCGACGATGCTGCCGGACTCCCGCAGTTCGTCGACCTGGTGGGCGAGGCCCTGTCGCCACGCGGCCGGTGTGCGCACCCGACCGCCGAAGGGCGAGAGCACGAGCACGCGGTCATACCCGGCGGCGAGGTCGGCGTTCTCCGAGCTGCGCCGGTATCCGCCGTCGATGTAGCGACGGTCGCCGATGCGGTACGCGCGTCCACTGGCGCAGCTGGCGGCGACGGCGTCGACGAGGGAGATTCCACTGTGCGGGTCGAAGACCACGGGTTCGCCGCTGTCAGCGTCGACCGCCGTCACGCGCAGCTCGCGATCGGGCCAGGAGGCGTCCCCCACTCGCTCCCTCACCGTGGCGTGCCACGCGTCGCGCCAGTCGGCCGGCCCGGTGACGTCGAGCTCGATCGCGGCGATTCCGAGGCGGCGTCGCAGGTCGGTCGGATCGGCCGCCTCCGCGATCAGGCGCGCCGTGCGATCCAGTTGCGCTGACACCGCGCCGGGCGGCCGTCGAGCAGGAGGCGACGGCGCCCGATTCGTCGGGAGGGGCGCGAGGGCGCGCGCGAAGAGCTCGGCGGCGGAGGCGGCGCACAGCTGCGCCGCGACGGTGGCGCCCGCCGAGGTGCCGATCGTGAGGTGCGCCGACGTCACATCGACCCGGTGCGCTGCCAGCGCGTGCACGACGCCGATCGACCACGCGTTGCCCGTCGACCCACCCCCACCGAACACGACTGCGCGCGTGGCGGGGCGAGTGCCGGGGCTGGGGGAGGTCACCCGCTCAGTATCGCTTCCGTGGCGGGTCGATCCGAGCTCGATGGGGCGTTCGCTAGACCCGAGCCTCGGGCACGACCCGCGCGGCACCGAGTACGGCGTCGAGCACACCGGGGAAGAGCGCGTTGAGGTCGTCGTCGCGCAGGGTGAGCCGGCGACCACGGCCCTGAGGGTCGTTGCGGATGACACCGGCCTCGCGCAGCACCTTCATGAGGTGCGACTTCGTCGACTTCGGGATCGTCGGGTCGCTGAGATGGCAGGCGGCCATGTCGAGCGGTCCATCGACGAGCTGGCGGGCGATGTCGAGCCGGTCAGGGTCGCTGAGGGCGAAGAGCACCCCGGTCAGGGTGATCTCGGAGCGATCAGGGTGCGGGAGGTCCGCGGAGCCGGTCATGGTTCGACAATAGTTGGACGATCCTGAAAACGGGAGTAGCCTCCTACTATTCGAAATCTTTCGAACCCTGAAGGAGCAAGGATGTCGATATCCCCGACGTCGATCGCTCGGGCGAGCCGCCGGTTCACCTACGGCTTCGCGCTCGCGATCCTGAGCGTGACCGCGATGATGGCGGGCGCCAGCGCACCCTCGCCCTTCTACTCGGTGCTCGCCGTGCGCATCGGATTCGACGCCGCCACGACCACGGTCGTGTTCGCGGTCTACGCCCTCGCACTCCTCGCGACCCTGCTGCTCGCCGGATCGATCTCGGACTACGTCGGCCGCCGCCCCGCGATCAGTGCGGGCCTGGTGCTCCTCGCCGCCAGCGTCTTCCTCTTCTGGAACGCCCACTCGATCGCGCTCCTCATCGCGGCGCGCATCGTGCAGGGGATCGCGAGCGGACTCCTCCTCTCCGCGCTCTCGGCCGCGGTCATCGACCTCGAACCGGCGTCGCGCCCGGGGTCGGCCGCCGTGTGGAACGCCGTCGCGCCGATGGCGGGACTCGCGGTCGGCGCGGTCATCCCCGGCATCCTTCTGGATGTCACACCCGACGCCTTCACCGCGGTGTTCGCGCCGCTCACGGCGCTCTACCTCGTGCTCGCCGCCCTCGTCTGGCTCGCCCCCGAGACCGCCCCGCGCCTGCCGGGAGTGCTCGCGTCGTTCCGCATCCGCATCGGCGTGCCCCGCTCGATGCGCGCTTTGTTCCTCAACAGCGTTCCGGCGATCTTCGCGGGCTGGGCCACGGGCGGCCTGTTCCTCTCCCTCGGCCCCAGCATCGTGCACGCAGAGCTCGGGGTCTCGGCTCACCTGTGGCAGGGATTCGCCGTCTCGCTGCTGGCCGGCTCCGGCGCGCTCTCCGCCTTCCTCATCCGGCGCCGCAGCGCGCGGGTCGTCACGATATACGGCACGTCGGCGCTCGCCGTCGGCACCCTGCTCACCCTCGTGGCCCTCTCGACCTCATCGCTGGTCGGCTACTTCGTCGCGGTCGCCGTGGCCGGCTCGGGCTTCGGCACCGCGTTCTTCGGGGTCATCCGCTCGCTCGCGCCGCACATCCCCGCGACCGCACGCGCCGACGTGTTCGCCGTGATCTTCATGGTGTCCTACCTCGCGATGGCGCTCCCCGTCGTCGCGGCAGGGTTCCTGGTGCAGGTGCTCGGACTCAGCGCCGTCACCTACGGCTACGGCGTCGGGGTCGCGGTGTTCGCCGCGCTCGCCGCCGTGCTGCGGCTGCGTCGCCCCGATGCGCGCGTCGAGCCCGCGGCATCCCCCGCTCTGGGAGGATAGAGCCCACCGAGCTCCGCACCCCGACGGAGGGCCGTCATGGCGAACATCACCCGAGGTTTCACCGGCCGCCGCCGCGCCCCCGATCCGGCGGTGCCGCCGGGCCAGTACCTCACCGACGACTTCCCGGTGCTCTCGGCCGGGCCCACGCCCCGCGTCGACCTCGATGAGTGGCGCTTCAGTGTGCGCACCGAGAAGGGCTTCACGACCACCTAGACCTGGAGCGACTTCCTCGCTCTGCCGCAGGAGGAGGTGCACACCGACATCCACTGCGTCACTCGCTGGTCGAAGCTCGGCACCAGCTGGCGCGGTGTGTCGCTCGACACGATCATGGCCGCCGTCGACAGCGACTTCGCGTACGCCATGGTGCACTGCTACGGCGGGTACACGACGAACGTGCCGATGGCCGACCTTCTCGGCGGACAGGCCTGGATCGCGCATGAGTTCGACGGTCGTGCCCTCGAACCGGTGCACGGGGGCCCGGCGCGACTGCTCGTGCCGCACCTCTACTTCTGGAAGAGCGCCAAGTGGGTTCGCGGGCTTGTGATGCAGAAGAAGGATGCCCCGGGCTTCTGGGAGCAGAACGGCTACCACCGTCACGGCGATCCGTGGCGTGAAGAGCGCTACGCGTGACCTCGGACTGGTTGCCCGCCACGATCACGTCGGTGCGGCCGACCGCCTCGCACGCGGTGGTGCTCACCCTCGACGTGCCGGGGTGGGCGGGGAGCCTGCCGGGTCAGCATCTCGACGTGCGGCTTACGGCCGAGGACGGCTATCGGGCCGAGCGCTCGTACTCGCTCGCGGACAGCGGCTCGTCGACCACGATCGAGCTCGCGATCGACGAGGTCCCGGATGGAGAGGTCTCGCCCTACTTCGTGCGCGACGCCCGCCCGGGTGACACCGTCGAGGTGAAGGGTCCGCTCGGCGGCTACTTCGTCTGGCACGACACCGACCCCTCACCGGTGCAGCTCATCGCCGGGGGATCGGGTGTGGTGCCCCTGCTGTCGATGGCGCGCGCCCGCGCCGCGTCGTCGTCGGCCGCGCCGATGCGTCTGCTCACCTCGGTGCGGTCGCCCGCCGACGCGCTCTACCGCGACGAGATCGCGGCGCTCGCCGCCCGGGGCATCGACGTCGACTGGATCTACACCCGCTCCGCTCCCGAGACCTGGGCGGGTCGGGTCGGTCGGGTGGATGCCGCGGGGCTGGCCGCATCCACCCTCTCGCCGTCCGTCCGGCCGCTCGTGTTCGTGTGCGGTCCGACCCCGTTCGTCGAGGCCGTGGCCGGCATGCTCGTCGATCTCGGCCACCCGCCGCTGAGGGTGCGCACCGAGCGCTTCGGCGGCGCCTGACCGGCTCAGCCGGAGGTGCGCACGCGGGTGTGCATGCGCTCGCCATCGCCGTTGAAGATGCTCAGCACCTCGGCGGGCGCGCCGCCTGCCGCACCCATCGCGTGCGGGGTGCGGGTGTCGAACTCGGCCGCCTCGCCCGGAGCGAGCTCGAGATCCTGGTCGCCGAGCCGCAGCCGCAGCCGCCCCGAGAGCACATAGAGCCACTCGAACCCGTCGTGCACGCGAGGTTCGGGCAGGGGCCTGTCGGCCGGGTACGTGATGCGCAGGGTCTGCACCGGCGCGCTCTCGTGCGTGAGCGGCGCGATGATCAGGCCGTCGCGGCGGATCACGGGTCGCCGCACCCGCGGATCCCGATCGTGCGGCGGCAGCAGGTCGTCGATGCGGATGCCGAGGGCCCGCGTCACCGGCAGCAGCAGCTCGAGACTCGCCCCGCGCTTGCCGGATTCGAGGCGCGAGAGAGTGCTGACCGACAGCCCCGCGCGGCGGGCGAGGTCATCGAGTGTCCAGTCGCGCGCGTGCCGCGCGGCGCGCACCCTCGGGCCGACCTGGGCGATCGCGGCATCCATCGACGCTCCTTGCTGATCTCGCAAACGAACTTGCATGATTGTCCCGCGGTGTCGTCGACTTGTCGACATGCATCCCGATCTCGACGTGATCATCCTCGGCGGCGGCATCGCCGGGCTCAGCGCCGCGCAGCTGCTCGGCCGCGCCCGTCGCCGCACGCTCGTGATCGACGCCGGCAAGCCCCGCAATCGCACCGCCTCCCACGTGCACGGCGTGCTCGGGCACGACGGGACGCCCCCGGCCGACCTGCTCGCGAGAGGGCGGGATGAGGCATCCGGCTACGGCGTCGGCGTCATCGAGGCGCGGGCGGTCGCGGTCGAGGCGACCGACGACGACATCACGGTCGTCACCGACGACGGGGCGCGCCGCACGGCACGCGCACTCCTCGTCGCCACCGGGGCGAGCGATGTGCTGCCCGCCGTGGCGGGTCTCGCCGAACGGTGGGGCGCCGGCGTGCTGCACTGCCCCTACTGCCACGGCTGGGAGGTGCGCGACCGCCGCCTCGGCGTGCTCGCGACTTCGCCGCGCTCCCTGCATCAGGCGCAGCTCGTGCGGCAGTGGAGCGCCGACGTCACCCTGTTCACCGCAGACCTCGGACCGCTCTCGATCGACGACGATCTGCGACTGCGCGCGCGTGGCATCCGTCTCGTGCCCCAGCGCGTCGTCGAGATCGTGGGCGACGGGCCGGATGTCACGGGTGTGCGCCTCGCCGACGGCACGATGCTCGCTCTCGACGCCGTCTTCACGGGCGGCGACCTGACCCCCCACGACGACGTGCTCGCCGGTCTCGACCTGCCGCGTGTCGACAGCCCCACAGGATCGGTGATCGAGGTCGATGCGGCGGGCCGCACCGCGCATCCGCGCATCTGGGCCGCCGGCAACGTCGTCACCCCCATGGCGAGCGTGCCGATGAGCATGGCCGCGGGGGCGACGGCGGGAGCCGCAGTGAACGCCGCACTCGTCGACGAGGATGTCGCGCGGGTGCACGCCGACCGCGACCGGTGGCCCGAGATCGCACCCGCCGACTTCTGGGAGCACCGCTACGCCGCGAGCACGCAGGTCTGGTCGGGCCGCGTGAACGCCGTGCTGGCCGACATCGCGGCCACGCTCCCCGCGGGCTCCGCCCTCGACCTCGGCTGCGGGGAGGGCGGCGACGTGCTCTGGCTCGCCGCGCACGGGTGGCGCGCCACGGGCATCGACATCTCGGTCACGGCGATCGGGCGCGCTCGCGCCGCCGCGGCGGACGCGGGGGCGGATGCGGCATCCGCTCGTTTCGTCGCCGGCGATCTCGCGGCGCTCGACGTCGACGAGACCTTCGACCTCGTGACGGCGAGCTTTCTGCACTCGCCCGTCGACCTGCCACGGGAGGAGATTCTGCGGGCCGCGGCCGAGCGGGTCGCGCCCGGCGGACACCTGCTGATCACCTCCCATGCCGCGCCGCCGCCGGGGAGCCCGGGCGCCGGGCATGGGCACGGGCACGGGCACGACGGTCACCACCCCGCACCGGGCCACGATCGCGAGGGCGGTGCCCCGCACGACCACGGCCACGGCGGGGCACGCCACCCCGACCCCGCCGCGCCCGCCCGCCGCTGGTTCCCCACTCCGGCCGAAGATGTCGCGGCCCTCGCGCTCGACCCGGCCGAATGGACCGTGCTCATCGCGGAGGAGCGGCAGCGCGAATCGCTCGCCCGCGACGGCGAGCTGCGCACCTTCCACGACGGCATCGTGCTCGCTCGTCGCCACTGAGACCGGGCGCACCCGACGCGCCGGTGGCACACTGACCCCATGACGGATGCCGCGACCCTCCGGGCGCTCGAACTGTCGCTGCTCGACCCGCTCGTGCGCCGCGACCCGATCGCCCTGGCCGCGCTGCTGCATCCGTCGTTCACCGAGATCGGTGCGTCCGGCGCGCTGTGGACGCGCGACGCGATCGTCGCGGCGCTCGCCGCCGAACCGGACGCTCGGCAGATCCCGCCGACCGACGAGTGGCAGGTCGCGGCGCTCGGCGATACCCACGTGCTCGTGACGTACCGCATCGGCGGGGAGCGCCCCAGCCGGCGGTCGTCGATCTGGGACGTCTCGACGGGCAGACCCGTGCTGCGCTTCCACCAGGGAACACTTCTCGGCTGACGCCGAACCTGGTGTGCGACGGTGCTCTCATGTCCGTTCACGACGAGGTGACCGCGACCCCGCTCACCGTGGTCGTCGCCCCCGACAGCTTCAAAGAGACCCTGTCGGCCCCCGCTGTCGCCGACGCGTTCATCGCCGGGTGGCGCTCGGCGCGCCCCGGTGACCACCTCATCTCCCGACCGATGGCCGACGGCGGCGAGGGAACCCTCGACGCGATCGCGCGCGCCGTGCCCGGATCGGTGCGCGAGCCGGTCGCGGTGACCGGGCCCGACGGTGCGCGGGTCGAGTCCGCGTGGCTGCGGCTCCCGCCCACGCCCGACGCTCCGCACGGCATCGCCGTGGTCGAGCTCGCCGCCACCTCCGGGCTCGAACTGCTCGGATCGCGCCGCCTCCCGTGGGATGCGCAGTCGGTCGGCTTCGGCGAGGCGATCGCCGCCGCGCTCGACGCGGGGGTGTCGCGCCTGCTGCTCGCGGTGGGCGGCAGCGCATCCACCGACGGCGGCATCGGCATGCTGACCGCGCTCGGCGCCCGGTTCACGGATGCCGCGGGCTCCCCGATCGCGCGCGGCGCACGAGGGCTGCTCGATCTGGCGCATGTCGACCTGTCGGGCCTGCGCCCGCTGCCGACCTGCGGGGCGGTCGTGCTGTCGGATGTGAGCAACCCGCTGCTCGGAGAGCGCGGCGCGGCATCCGTCTTCGGACCCCAGAAGGGGCTCGACGGCGAGGCCATCGCCCGTGTCGACGCCGCACTCGCCCGGCTCGGCGGGCTGCTGCCCGGCGACCCCGACGCGGCGGGCGCGGGAGCCGCGGGCGGGGTGGGGTTCGCGCTGCGCGCCTGGGGCGCCACGGCCGCCTCCGGTGCCGGACAGGTCGCCCGCACGATCGGACTCCCCGCCGACCTCGACCGCGCCGACGTCGTGGTGACGGGCGAGGGCTCGTTCGACGGACAGACGGCCGCGGGAAAGGCCCCCGCGATCGTCGCCGGGATGGCGGCCGATCGCGGTGTCTCGGCGCTGCTCGTCGCCGGGCGACTCGCGGCCGACCCGACCACCGCGGGCTTTCGCGTCGCCTACTCGCTCACCGACCTCGCCGGGTCGGGAGAGGCCGCGCGCGCCGAGGCGGCGTTGTGGGTGCGCGAGGCCGGGAGGCGCGCCGCCGCGACTCTCGTGCTCTGAGCCGTGGGCGACGTCAGGCGAGCGGGGCGTCGTCGCCAGGGAGGGCGACGTTGAACATCCAGCGCACGCCGAACCGGTCGGTCACCTCGCCGTACATGTCGCCCCACACCTGCTTCTCGAGCGGCTGGCGCACCGTGCCGCCGTCGCTTAACCGCGCGAACCAGCCGAGCACGCGCTCGACCTCGTCGCTCATGAACGCGGCCGAGATGCGGGTCTCACCCACGACCTGGTCGGGCTCGAGACCGTCGGCGCCCATCAGATCGAAGCCGTCGGCCTTGAGCTCCGAGTGCATCACGTGAGAAGGGTCGGCTCCGGGCATGCCGAAATCGCCGAACGTCGAGATGGTCAGCTCTCCGCCGAACACCTCCTGATAGAAGGTCATCGCCTCGCGGGCTGCGCCCGCGAACTGGATGTAGGGGATGAGACGCGTGGTCATGTGAGCCTCCGAACGGGGTGACGGTCGTGGACCGTTCCGACGCTAGGCGCCCGCTCCTCGAGGGGCAAGGGCGGATGCGGCATCCCACCACTCGAGCACCCGCAGCGACAGGAACGTGAGCCACGGCGACGCCTCGCCCTCGGGCACGTCGACGTCGAACCAGACGGCGCCTGGGTGTCGATGCTCCTGCACCCAGCGCCCGTCGTCGCCCCGCTTCGACCGGATCGACGCGATCGCGTCGGCGAGCCGCGGGTCGGGGGCGACCCCGTCGAACAGGGCGGATGCACGGAAGTAGTCGGCCGCGTGCAGTGCGCTGTAGACGTGCCGGAACGGGTACGCGAGATGGTGCACATACGGCACCACCGGCTCGCCGCTGCGCAGACCGTAGAGCACCCGCCGCTCGAGCAGGTACTGCTCGGCACCGTGGCGGGCGGCAGTCAGTTCGGGGAAGCCGAGCCCGGCCCGCTCGTAGGCGAGCACACCCTCGAGTGCATTGAGGGTCGAGGGGAACGAGGACCGCGTCGATCCCTCGACCCACTCGCAGTTCCAGCCTCCGTCGGGCTGACGGTGCTCGACGAACCACCGGGCGATGCCCGAGACGTCCACCCCGAGCCACGCCCCGGCGGCGAGGGTGTAGCCGTTGATGCAGCAGTCGACCTCGCCGTCCCAGTACGGCAGATCGTCGTACTCCCACCGCGCGTGCGTGCGCAGCTTCTCCGCCGTGCCGTCGAGGACGGATGCCGCCACCCCCCACTCGCGCAGCTGCTTCAGGCTCCAGGTGGTCGCCGTCCAGGGCTGCCCGTCGGCGCGCTGCTCCTCGGTGAAGTCGGCGGGGAAGAACGCACCGCCCGCCCATTGGCCGTCGGCGTCCTGCCGGGCGAGGAGCGCGGCACCCATGCCCTCGCGGGGCACCCGCGCGCGCGTCGCCTGCCACACCGCCTCGGGCACGCCGACGAGGTCGCGCTCGACCTGCCAGCGCAAGGCCGGGTCGGAATCGAGCAGCCAGGACATCACGTCGTCGCGGGGGGACATGTGGTCACGGTAGCGGGAGGCCGCGACATCCCGACAGGCGTATGTTCGACCCCATGACGCTCTTCTCGCGGCGTGCCTCCCCGCCGGCCTCCCCGGCCCCCGCCGTACCCGACCCGGTCCCGGCAGGCCTGAAGATCGGGGCGGCGTTCGCCTGGCGCCTGCTGGTGATCATCGCGGCGCTCGCGGTGGTGCTCCTGGTGGCGGTGCATCTGTCCGAGGTGGTCATCCCGTTCCTCATCGGTCTCGTGCTCTCGGCGTTGCTCGTCCCTTTCTCGAGCTTCCTGCAGCGGCATCACTGGCCCAAGTGGCTCGCGATCATCACCTCGTGGATCGCGGTCTTCGCCGCGCTGGGGCTGCTCTCCTTCATCGTGGCCATCCAGATCCGCTACGAGCTGCCGAAGATCGAGCACCAGATCACCACCGTCGTGGCCTCCGCGAAGGACTTCCTCGCCACCCAGCCGTTCGGCATCACCGATCAGCAGCTCGACACGTGGATCTCGGACATCGTCACCTACATCCAGACCCACGCCAGCGATATCGGCACCGGCTTCGCCGCCGCAGGGCTCGGCATCGTGCACGCGATCGAGGGCATCTTCATCGTGATCTTCGTGACGCTGTTCGCCTTGATCGACGGACCCCGCATGTGGCGCTGGTTCGTCCGCGTGTGGCCGCGTGCGGCGCGCCCCCGCCTCACCGCCGCCGGCCACGCCGGGTGGCGCACCCTCACGAGCTTCATCCGCGTGCAGCTGGTCGTCGCGGGCACCGATGCGATCGGCATCGGCGTGGGAGCCGCGATCCTCGGGGTGCCGCTGGCGATCCCGATCGCGGTGATCGTGTTCCTCGGCGCGTTCGTGCCGGTCGTCGGAGCGATCGTCGGCGGCATCGTCGCCGTCGGCATCGCACTGCTGTTCAACGGCTGGGTGCACGCGGTGATCATGCTCGGCATCGTGATCCTCGTGCAGCAGGTCGAGAGCCACGTGCTGCACCCCCTGCTCACCGGAAGCGCGGTCAAGGTGCATCCGCTGGGCGTCGTGCTCGGCGTCGCGACGGGCGCCGCCCTCGCGGGCATCGCAGGCGCCTTCTTCGCGGTGCCGTTCATCGCGACCGCGAACGCCATGATCGTGGCCGCCTACCGCACCGACCCGGATGAGCTCACCGGAGCGGGACACGATCCCGGCGCGGCGCGCGAGCGACGGCGACGACCGAGGGAGTGATGTGAGCGACGGCTTCGACGAGAGATGGGATGCCGCGGACTTCACCGCCGCGGGCCTCACCCACCGGGTGTTCCGACGCGGCACCGGCCCCGGCGTCGTTCTGGTCCCCGAGATCCCCGGTGCGACCCCCGAGGTGATCGGCCTCGCCGACCTGCTGGTCGAGGCGGGGTTCCGCGTCGCGGTGCCCTCGATCATCGGCACTCCGGGTCGTCCCGCAACCGGCGGCTACCTCGCGGCCTCCGCCCTGCGCATGTGCGTGTCGCGCGAGTTCGCGGCGTTCGCCCGCCGGGCCGATCGGCCGGTCACGTCCTACCTCCGCGCGCTCGCGCGCGACCTGCACACCGAGTCGGGCGGTGCCGGCGTCGGCATGATCGGCATGTGCTTCTCGGGCGGCTTCGCGCTCGCCGCCGCCGTCGAGCCGGCCGTCATCGCGCCGGTGCTGTCGCAGCCCGCCCTGCCGCCCGCCTTCGGCGCCGGCGCGCACGCCACCGGACTCACCGAGGCCGCCGAGGCGACCCTTGCCACCCGCGTGCGCGACGAGGGCCTGTGCGCCCTGGGTCTGCGCTTCACCGCCGACCGCAGCGTGCCGGCGTCCCGCTTCGCCGCGTTCGAGCGGGCGCTCGGCGAGGGCTGGCGGGCGTTCGAGATCGACTCCTCGGCGGGCAACCCCGATGGCATCCCTACCTCGGCCCACTCGGTGCTCACCGATCCGCACGCGGGCGAGGCGGGGCATCCGACCCATGCGGCCCGGGCCGCGGTCATCGACTTCCTGCGGCAGCGGCTCGCCGCCTGAGCTCAGCCGAGTCGCTGCTCGACGAGCCCGACGAGGTTCCCCTCCGAGTCGCGCACGAACGCCTGCCACTCGTCGGAGCCTGCGGGACCGAGGCTGTCGTCGTGGTGGGAGAAGATCGGATGCGGCGGCGTGACCACCTCGGTACCGGCATCGCGCGCCCGCGCCACCGCCTCGTCGATGTCGTCGACACGCAGGTAGATCAGCGCTGACGGCGCCGCGCGATCGACGAGCAGTCGCACCCCGTCGAGGTCGAAGAACACGAGCCCCGGCGGATCGAACGCCGCGACGGGCTCGCGCGCGAGCAGCGTCGAGTACCAGGCGGTGGCGCGCGCGAGATCATCGGCATGCTGGGCGACCTGCACGAGCATCGGGACCCCTCTCGTGAACGTGCGGTGCACACCAGGATGCCGCGCCGCGCCGCCCGACGGAATAGGCAACCTCCGCGACGGGTTGTGTCCGGCGGCATCCCCGATCGATTGGACCCGCCCGTGCAGCTGCTCACCCCCGTCACCGTCGGCCTCCTGGAACTCCCGAACCGGCTGGTGATGGCGCCGATGACCCGCCTGCGCGCCGGGACGGACGCCGTCGCCACGCCGCTCATCGCCGAGTACTACGCCCAGCGTGCGACGGCGGGTCTGCTCATCACCGAGGGCACCTTCCCGAGTGCCGAGTCGAAGGCGTACCCCGGGCAGCCCGGCATCGCCTCCGAGGAGCAGGCGGCCGGCTGGGCGCTCGTCGCCGACGCGGTGCACGCCGCCGGCGGACACGTGTTCGCCCAGCTCATGAACGGCGGCCGCGTCTCGCACCCGGAGATCACCGGAACGGCGCGCATCGTGGCGCCGTCGGCGATCGCCATCGAGGGCGAGGTGCGGGTGCCCGACGGATCCAAGAAGCCCTATCCCGTGCCGCACGCCCTCGACGGCGCGGAGCTGGAGATCGTGCGCGACGAGTTCGTGCTCGCCGCCCGCCGCGCGATCGCCGCCGGACTCGACGGGGTCGAGGTGCATTCCGCCAACGGCTACCTGCTGCACCAGTTCCTTTCGCCGGCGTCCAACGTGCGCACCGACGGCTATGGCGGCAGTCCCGCCGCCCGTGCCCGCTTCGTGATCGAGGTCACCCGCGCCGTGGCCGCCGAGGTCGGTGCGGCTCGGGTGGGCCTGCGCATCTCGCCGGAGCGCAACATCCAGGACGTCTGGGAGAAGGATGCCGCGGACGTCCGCGCGACCTATGAGGCCCTCGTCGACGGGGTCGCCCCGCTCGGTCTCGCGTACCTCAGCGTGCTGCACCCCGACCTCGACGGATCGCTCGTGCGGGATCTGCGTCGACGGTTCGGCGGCGTGGTGGTCGCCAACTCCGGAGTCGCGAGCCCCACGACCCGGGACGAGGCCGAAACCCTCGTCTCCTCCGGAGTCGCGGACGCCGTCGCCGTCGGACGCGCGCTGATCGCGAACCCCGACCTCGTCGCCCGCTGGCGGGAGGGTGCCGACGAGAACGCGGTCGACCAGGCGAGCGTCTATGGGCCGGACGCGCGCGGCTACACCGACTACCCCGCCCTCACGACCGTCGGGGGCTGACCGGACCCCTCGGTTCACAGCCGGCGAGACGTAGACTTGATCGACTCTGCCGCTTTCCGAGGTTTCCCCGTGCCCGACGCTCCCACCGCCCGCGCCTTCGAGGTGCGCCACCTGCAGTTGGCGCGCGCCGTGTTCGCGGCGATCGCGGCGGCGATGATCACGTTCTCCGCCGACCACTCCGCCTCGGTCGGACTGTCGGTGTTCAGCGGATTCGCGATCACGACCGCCCTCGTGTTCCTGCTCTCGGCCTGGCTCGTGTACCCCCGCGGCCAGCGCACACTTCCCCTCGTGCTCGGCGTCCTCACCCTCGTCGCCGGCATGGTCGCGGGTGTCGCCGTGATCCGCTCGACCGTGCTGCTGTTCGTCCTCGTCATCGTCTGGGCGCTCGTCACCGGGCTCATCGAGGGCATCGCGGGCGGGCGCGCGGTGCGCCGCAGTGCACGAGGCACAGCGGCGGCATCCGATGCCCGTGACGGCCTGATCGTCGGGGCCATCACGGTGCTGCTGGCGGTGGGGATGCTGTTCATCAGCCCGCAGTACGTGCTGCCGTACTACATCGCCGAGGCGAACCAGTCGTTCACCCTCACGGGTACCGCCATCGGCGTCGGCGTCTTCGGCGGATACGCCGCCATCATCGCCGTCTACCTCGCGATCGCCGGCCTCTCGCCGCGACGCCCCACCGCGCCCGCCGATGCGCTCGCGACCGCAGACCCGTCGAAGGACCGCGCATGACCGACAAGCCCACCCGCCGCGACCTGTTCAAGCCCGTCCAGCTGCTCGGGCTCGCCCTCGCCGCCGCCGTGTTCGCGGGCGTCGTCGTGCTGATCTCGATGGGCTTCTTCCAGGACCGCTTCTCGGGTCAGGGCCAGCACGCCCTGGTGATCGGACTCATCGCCGCAGGCATCACGTTCGTCGTGACGCTCGTCGTCATCGCGCTGCTCGTGCTCGTGGTCGACCCGGCGCAGGTCACGAAGACCATCGACGGCCCGGTGCTGCTCACCAAGGACGCCCAGAAGGCCGAGAAGAACGACGCGGACTCGGGCGCCGACGCTCCGTAGCCGCCGCTGCTGCTCGCCCGTCGCCGTCAGATCAGCTCGACGAGCTCCGACGCGATGCCCGTGTACGTCGCCGGCGTCAGCGTCAGCAGGCGCTGCTTCGCGGCATCCGAGATGTCGAGCTGCGAGACGAAGTCGGCGAGATCGGATGCCCCGACCCGCCGCCCGCGCGTGAGGTCCTTCAGCAGCGCGTAGGGGTCGGTGATCGTCGAATTGCCTGCGGTGACCTCCGCCCGCACGACGGTCTGGATGGCCTCGGCGAGCACCTCCCAGTTGCCGTCGAGGTCGGCCAGCAGCACGTCGTCGCGCAGCGAGATCTCGCCGAGCCCGCGCAGCAGGTTGTCGAGCGCGAGCAGCGAGTGGCCGAACGCGACGCCGATGTTGCGCTGCGTGGTCGAGTCGGTCAGGTCACGCTGCAGGCGGCTCGTGACGAGCGTCTGGCCGAGGGTCTGCAGGATGCCTGCGGAGATCTCGAGGTTGGCCTCGGCGTTCTCGAAGCGGATCGGGTTGATCTTGTGCGGCATCGTCGACGATCCCGTCGCGCCCGCGACGGGGATCTGCGCGAAGTACCCGAGCGAGATGTAGGTCCAGATGTCGGTCGCGAGATTGTGAAGGATGCCCCCGGCATGGCGCACGCGGTCGTACAGCTCGACCTGCCAGTCGTGCGACTCGATCTGCGTGGTGAGCGGGTTGAACCCGAGCCCGAGGTGCTCGATGAAGCGGCTCGCGACCAGACGCCAGTTGACGTCGGGGGCGGCGGCCAGGTGCGCCGACCAGGTGCCGGTCGCGCCCGAGAACTTCGCGAGGAACTCGGATGCCGCGATCTGCCGCTCGACCCGCTGAAGACGCCAGACGAACACCGCGAGCTCTTTGCCCATGGTGGTGGGGGTCGCGGGCTGCCCATGGGTGCGGGCGAGCATCGCGGCATCCCGATGCTTCTCGGCGAGGGCCGACAGGGCGGCGATGACCGCGCGCAGCTTCGGCAGCCACACGTCGTGCACGGCACGCTTGACGGTCAGCGCGTACGCGGTGGAGTTGATGTCCTCGCTCGTGCAGGCGAAGTGAGTGAGCTCGGCGAGCCGGTCGAGCCCGAGCTGCGCGAGCCGGTCGCGCACGAGGTACTCGACGGCCTTCACGTCATGGCGGGTGACGGCCTCGCGCTCGGCGAGCCAGTCGATCTCGGCCTGGCCGTAGTCGAGGTACAGCAGGCGCAGTCGGTCCTGGGCGACCTCGTCGAGCGGGGAGGTGCCGAACGCGCTCTCGTTGGTCAGGGCGATCAGCCACTCGACCTCCACCTCGACGCGGGCGCGGTTGAGGCCCGCCTCGGAGAGGTACTCGCCGAGCTCGGCGACCGCGGCGCGGTACCGGCCGTCGAGGGGGCTGAGGGGCTGCACGGGGAACGACGACGACACGGAGGACTCCTGTCGGGAGAAGGTCAGCCCGCGGAACGGAGGGCGGGCTCGAGCTGCCGGAAGAGCGCCCGGCAGGCCTTCTCAATCATAGTGAGCACGCCGTCGAACTTGTCGGGGCCGGCGTAGTACGGGTCGGGCACGTCCAGATGGTCGCCCGCCTCCGCGTCGAACGAGCGCAGCAGCGCGATCTTGTCTGCGTCGTTGTCGTCCCGCGACCAGCCCCGCAGGATGCGCTCGTGGGCGCGGTCGAGCACGACGACGAGGTCGCTCGAGTCGAAGTCGGCGAACGAGAACTGGCGCGCGCGGTGCCGGCTGCCGTCGTACCCGCGGCGCTCGAGGGCGTCGAGCGTGCGGGGGTCGGCGCGCTCGCCGACGTGCCAGTCGCCGGTGCCCGAGCTCGACGAGGCGACGCGGTCGCCGAGGCCGGCCTGCTGGGCGAGCGTGCGGAACACGACCTCGGCCATCGGGGAACGGCAGATGTTGCCGGTGCACACGAAGACGACGCGGAACGGTGCGGACGAGGGCATTGCTCCATTCTGGCCCCGTGCACGGCCTCCTGCCCAGGGGCGGGACCGCCCGGTTTGTCCCCCGGTCGTGCTCTCACCTGCCTCGTGCGGGATGCCGTGCGCGAGCGTGGCCGTATGCCAGCCGCTGCCACCCCCGTCGAGGTCGCCGCCCTGATCGCCGCGTTCGACCACCTCGCCGACCTGGTGGGCGACCTGTCGGTCGCCGCCGCCCGCATCGCCCCCGAACTGCAGTGGCAGTCCGAGGCGATGCTCGCCTTCGCGACCCGATGGGATGCCACGTGCTCCCTCGCCGACCGCACGCGCCGCCGCGCACGGGTCGCGGCCGATGATGCGCGCTGGGTGCAGGCGACGCTGCTGGCGGGCGTGGGGGCGCCGTGAGCGACGTCGACATCCGCTCCGGCGGCACCGTCGCCGTCGACACCGCGACCCTGCGCGCCGCGGCCGAGCGGGTGCGCGCCCTCGCCCCGCTCGCGTCGGCTGCGGGAGAGGCGGCTCGGCGGGTGCGTGAACTGAGCTTCGCGGTGTTCCCTCACGGCGGCCGATTCGAGGTGGCGACATCGACGCTCGTGAGCGGAACCGGTGTGCTGGTGGCCGATGTCGCCTACCTCGCCGACGCGCTCGAGAACACAGCGGCCGCGTACGAGCTCGTCGAGCTGCGCGCCGAGCGGGCCCTCGCCGAGACCTCGGGCGACCACGGTCGTGTGGCCGAGATCGACGTGTCGATCGACGGACTCAGGGCGCGATGGCCGGCAGCGTCGGACATCGCCGATGCCTCCGAGCTGGCCGCGACCGGCCGCTCCGACGAGGTGTGGCGCCAGCTCTCCGCGTGGGGTGTGCCGATCGTCGGCCTCACCGGCGCCCTCGGCATCGGCGCTCTCGCGCTCGTGCTCGGTGCGCGCGGCGCACTGCGGGGTGCCGATGCGCCCGGCCGCGTCACGCGCGGCGCGCGTCTGGGCGGCTCCGTGCCCGCTGTCACCCTCCTGCCCCAGCCCGTGGGCGCTGCGACCGGCCGCCCCGCCGGGCTGGCCGACCTCTACGCGCGCGTGCCCACGGGAGAGGCGCGGGTGCGTATCGAGCGCTACACGATGTCCGACGGCAGCCGGGCGTACGCCGCGTACATCGCCGGCACCGACGGGTCATCGACGTGGGACAACACCGCGAACCTCGCGCTGTACGAGGGTGACGCGTCGACCTCGTCGGCCGCCGTCGCACAGGCGCTCGAAGCCGCGGGTGCGCAGCGCGGCGACACAGTGCAGGTCACGGGTTACTCGCAGGGCGCGATGGTCGCCGCCCACCTCGCGGCATCCGGGGAGTACGACGTGCCCGTGCTCGCGACGTTCGGGTCCCCCGTCGCCGTCGACGTCGATCCGGCCACCCTCGTCGTCGATGTGCGGCACGACGACGACCCGATCGCCGCCCTCGCCGCTCCGCCGAGCGCGGCCGCTCCCGGCGCGGACGGTGGCGTCACGATCGGTCGGGTCGTCGACCCCGCCACCGGCCCGCACGACGTCACGATGCCGGCCCACGACGGTGGCGCGTATCTCGAGACGGCACGGCGGGCGGATGCCTCGGGTGATCCGCGGCTCGCCGCCCTCGAGCAGCGGCTCGCCGTCTACGACGCGGCTGTCAGCGTCGAGACCTTCGCCTACTCGGCCGAGGCGGTACCCACACCCGCGCCGACGCCCACGCCGGGTCTCGACCCGTCGCTCCACAGGCCGCTGGGCAGCCGAACGGGCGGGGACGTCAGCGGCGGCGGGGCCGGATGATGATGCCGGCGATCCAGTTGATGAGCGAGATCACGATCGCCGCCACCACTCCCCACCAGAAGCCGTCGATGCGAAGGCCCCAGTTCCACAGCCCCGTGATCCACGCGGTGAGCCACAGCAGGAAGCCGTTCACGATGAGCGAGAAGAGGCCGAGCGTGAGCACGTAGAGGGGGAAGGTCAGGATCTTCACGATCGTGCCGACGATCGAGTTCACGATCGCGAAGATCGCCGCGACCGCCAGCAGTGTGATCACCAGCTGCAGCGTCTCGCCGGGTGCGAACGGGATCACGACGACACCCAACACGGGAATCAGGGTCACGACCCAGATGGCGAAGGCGTTCACGACGGCGCGGATGAGGAATCCCATGCGCGCAGTCTCCCACGCGGCATCCTCGGGCCGGAAGCGCTCCGGACGCGGATGCCGCGGTGCGCCCGCTCCTAGACTCGGCACGTGACCGATTCGCTCCCGATCCGCGCCCGCGCCGACATCGCGGCGCTCCCCCCGTACCGCCAGGGACGCCAGGCCGGCGCCGATGCGTTCAAGCTCTCGAGCAACGAGAATCCGTTCGAGCCGCTGCCGAGCGTCGTCGCCGCACTGCAGGGTGCCACGGGAGTGAACCGCTACCCGGATGCCTCCGCCGCCCTCCTGCGCGCACGTCTCGCCGAGCGTTTCGGGGTCACCGCCGACGAGGTGCACATCGCCGCCGGCAGTGTGTCGATCCTGCTGCAGCTGGTGCTCGCGACATCCGGACCCGGCGACGAGATCATCTACGCGTGGCGCTCGTTCGAGGCCTACCCCGGGCACGTGAAGATCGCCGGCGCGACCGCCGTCGAGGTGCCCCTGCTCGCCGACGGTCGCCACGACCTCGACGCGATGGCCGCTGCGGTCACCGATCGCACGCGACTGATCATCGTCTGCAGCCCGAACAACCCCACCGGGCCGATCGTCACGCAGACCGAGTTCGAGCAGTTCCTCGCGCGGATCCCCGCCGATGTGCTCGTCATCCTCGACGAGGCGTACGCCGAGTTCGTCACCGACCCCGAGGCCGTCGACGGGCTGCGCGAGCTCGGTGTCATCCGTCCCAACGTCGTCGCCCTGCGCACCTTCTCCAAGGCGTACGGCCTCGCGGGTCTGCGTGTCGGCTACGCCGTCGGCCACCGGCGCGTGCTCGACCTCGCCCGCTCCACCGCCATCCCGCTGTCGGTGACGGCTGCGGCCGAGTCGGCGGCGCTCGTCAGCCTGGACGCCGAAGCCGAGCTGCTCGACCGCGTGCGCGAGCTCACCGACCGGCGCGCGGCCCTCGTCGACGGCTTGCGTGCCCAGGGCTGGCGCGTGCCCGAGACGCAGGGCAACTTCGTCTGGCTCGACACCCGCGCCGACAGCCAGCGCATCGCCGCGACCTTCGACGAGGGCGGCATCATCGTGCGTCCCTACGGGGACGACGGCCTGCGCATCTCGATCGGAGAGGCCGAGACTGTCGAGAAGGTCCTGCAGATCGCGGCATCCGTTGTAGATACTCTCGCGAAGGGGCATCCGGCGCTCGCGTTAGCGTAGACACCGTGACTCCGCTCGACGACGTGGCCCCGCCCGCCGACCCCGAGATCATCAGCGTGCTGGCCGCCGACGGCTCGTACGCCCCGACGCCGTCGGCGGAACCCTTCCTGCCACTCGTCGAGGCGCTCACCGAGACCGACCTCGAGACCTTCTACCGCGACATGGTGACCTCGCGCGCGTTCGACCGGCAGGCGACCAACCTGCAGCGGCAGGGCCAGCTCGCCCTCTGGCCGCCGAGCTTCGGCCAGGAGGCCGCACAGGTCGGCTCGATCCGCGCGGCACGACCGCAGGACCACATCTTCCCCTCCTACCGCGAGCACATCGTCGCGACGATCCGCGGTGTGGACCCGGTCGGCATCATCCGCCTCATGCGCGGCGTCTCCCACGGCGGCTGGAACCCCCTTGACCCGGCCAACGGAAACACGCGCCTCTACACGCTCGTGCTCGGTTCGCAGACCCTGCACGCCACCGGCTACGGCATGGGCCTCGTGTTCGACGGCCGCACCGGCACCGGCGACCCCGAGCGCGACGAGGCAGTCATCGTCTACTACGGCGACGGCGCGTCCAGCCAGGGCGACGTGCACGAGGCGATGGTCTTCGCCGCGAGCTACCGCACCCCGCAGGTCTTCTTCCTGCAGAACAACCAGTGGGCGATCTCGGTGCCGGTCGCGGTGCAGTCGCGCACGGCGCTCTCGCGCCGCGGCTACGGCTACGGCATGCCGAGCCACCGCATCGACGGCAACGACGTCCTCATCAGCTACGCCGTCACCCGCCACGCGCTCGAGGCCGCCCGCGCGGGCGAGGGCCCGTCGGCCATCGAGGCGGTGACCTACCGTCGCGGTGCGCACACCACGAGCGACGACCCCACGAAATACCGCACCGGTTCGGAGGAGGAGGGCTGGGCGCTGCGCGACCCGATCGCGCGCCTGCGCACCTACCTCGAGGGCCGCGGGGCATCCGCCGCCTTCTTCGACGAGGTCGACGAGGGCGCCGCCGCGCACGCCGATGACGTGCGCACCCGCGCCGTTACCCTGACCGCACCCGAGGCGCCCAGCATGTTCGCCCACGTCTACACCGACGATCACCCGCTGATGGCCGAGCAGGCGCGCTGGCTCGCCGACTACGAGGCATCCCTCGACGGAGGCGACGCATGAGCGACACGACCACGCTGCCGTTCGGCAAGGCGCTGAACGCGGGCCTGCGCAAGGCCCTCGCGGATGACCCGCGGGTACTGCTGATGGGTGAGGACATCGGACCGCTCGGCGGAGTGTTCCGGGTGACCGAGGGCCTGCAGGCCGAGTTCGGCGACCGCCGGGTGATCGACACGCCGCTGGCCGAGTCCGGCATCCTTGGCACCGCGATCGGCCTCGCCATGGCCGGCTTCCGGCCCGTGTGCGAGATCCAGTTCGACGGGTTCGTGTTCCCCGCGTTCGACCAGATCACGTCGCAGCTCGCCAAGATGACCAACCGCCACGAGGGCGTGCTCTCGATGCCGATCGTGATCCGCATCCCCTACGGCGGCCACATCGGCGCGGTCGAGCACCATCAGGAGAGCCCGGAGACCTACTTCACGCACACGCCGGGTCTGCGGGTCGTGAGCCCGTCGACCGCGAACGACGCGTACTGGATGATCCAGGAGGCCATCGCCTCCAACGACCCGGTCATCTTCCTCGAGCCGAAGAGCCGCTACTGGCACAAGGGCGAGGTCGACCTCGAGGCATCCGCTCTGCCGCTGCACGCGTCGCGCATCGTGCGCCGCGGCACAGACGTCACCCTTGTCGGTCACGGCGCCATGGTCTCGGTGCTGCTGCAGGCCGCGGCGCTCGCTGAGAGCGAGGGCACGAGCTGCGAGGTCGTCGACGTGCGGTCGCTGTCGCCGATCGACTACGGACCCGTGCTCGAATCCGTGCGCCGCACCGGTCGCATGGTCTACGCGCAGGAGGCCCCCGGCTTCGTGAGCGTCGGAAGCGAGGTGGCCGCCACCGTCGCGGAGAAGGCGTTCTACGCGCTGGAGGCGCCGGTGATCCGGGTGTCGGGCTTCGACACCCCCTTCCCGCCCGCGAAGCTCGAGGGCGTGTACCTGCCCGACCCCGACCGCATCCTCGAGGCCGTCGACCGCAGCCTCGCCTACTGAGACCGCACCGCGAAAGGAACCCGGATGAGCGACCAGACCTTCCACCTCCCGGACGTCGGCGAAGGCCTCACCGAGGCCGAGATCGTCTCGTGGCGCGTGGCCCCCGGCGATACCGTCGACGTCAACGACGTGCTCGTGGAGATCGAGACGGCCAAGTCGCTCGTCGAGCTGCCGTCGCCCTTCGCGGGCACCGTCGGCGAGCTGCTCGTGGCCGAGGGTGCGACCGTCGACGTCGGCGCGGCGATCATCACGATCTCGGGCGGGCAGGATGCCGCGGCCCCCGCGTCACCCGCCGCGCCGGCCGCCGATGCGGGCGAGGGCTCCGGGTCGGTGCTCGTCGGCTACGGCTCGGCGGAGCAGGTGCACTCGCGTCGGCGCAAGCCCGCCGAGAAGCCCGTCGCCGCATCGGTCGGTGTGGTCGCGAAGCCCCCGATCCGCAAGCTCGCGCGTGACCTCGGTGTCGACCTCGCCTCGGTCGTGCCGAGCGGCCCGGCGGGCGAGGTCACCCGTGAGGACGTCGTCGCCCATGCCTCGCAGGCGAGCGTGTTCCGCAACATCGAGACGCCGGAGTGGCCGGAGGTGCGCGAGGAGACGATCGCCGTCGCGGCCGCGGTATCCGAGGTCGACGACGTGCGCGTCGAGTCGATCCCCGTGCGCGGCGTGCGCAAGGCGACCGCGAGTGCGATGACGTCGAGCGCCTACTCGGCGCCGCACGTGTCGGTGTGGACGGATGTCGACGCCACCCGCACGATGGAGCTCGTCAAGCGCCTGAAGGCCTCGCCCGACTTCGCCGACATCAAGGTCTCGCCGCTGCTGATCATGGCGCGCGCGGTGATCTGGGCGGTGCGCCGCACGCCGATGGTGAACGCCGCGTGGGTCGAGGGCGACGACGGCGCCCAGATCTCGGTGCGCCACTACGTGAACCTCGGCATCGCCGCGGCGACTCCGCGGGGCCTCCTCGTGCCGAACATCAAGGACGCGCAGGACCTCAGCATGCGCGATCTCGCCCGCGCGCTCGAGAAGCTCACGCTCACCGCCCGTGAGGGTCGTACCGCACCGGCCGACCAGCAGGGCGGCACCATCACGATCACGAACATCGGCGTGTTCGGGATGGACGCCGGCACCCCGATCATCAATCCGGGCGAGTCCGGCATCGTCGCGCTCGGCACGATCCGGCAGAAGCCGTGGGTCGTCGACGGCGAGGTGCGCCCCCGCTGGGTGACCACCGTCGCCGGGTCGTTCGACCACCGCGTGATCGACGGGGACGGCATGAGCCGGTTCATCGCCGACGTCGCCGCCGTGCTCGAGGAGCCCGCGCTGCTGGTCGAGTAGCCGTCAGTCGAGCAGGAATTCCGCCGTGATCGCGGCGGCGACGGCATCCCGCAGGGGGCGAACACTCTCTGCGTCCCACGCCTCAGGGTCCGGGAACGACCATTCGACCACGCGCCCGCGCGGCGTCGCCGGTAGCGTCAGACCAGGTTTCATGAGGACGACGACCTCAGCGTGATCGAGGTCGTCGCCGGTCACGCGGCGCGGAACGCGCTCACTGATGTCGACGCCGAGCTCACGCAACGTCGTCACGATGGCGGGATTCGGAGCCTCGGCGGGGGAGAGACCCGCCGATGCCGCCGTGTAGTGGTCGCCGCCGAGGTGCTCGAGCAACCCCGCGCCGAGCTGCGAGCGGCCGGCGTTGTGCTGGCAGAGGAAGAGGACTGTCGGGCGAGGGGTCACGTCGGTTCCTTGGGTCGGGGTCAGGAAGCGGTGAGGCGAGACGCGAGGTCGACGATGCGTCGCTCGAGCTCGTCCACAGCGCCGTCGAATGCGGCATCGGTCTCGCGCGGCACCGGGTCGGGGATCGACCAATGCAGCCGGTCACGGCCCGCGAGCTCTTCGTGTGCGCTGTCGCACACCGTGACGACGAAGTCGTCCGAGGTCAACACTTCGGATACGTGACGGGGCGTGACATTCGGGAGAGTGAATGCGTGCCGCTCAGCGGCTGCGACCGCGCCGTCGGCGATCGCGCCGGCCGGACGCGTGCCTCCGGAGAGCGCCGGGATCGGGCTGTGCATCCTCCACAGGGCGGCGGCGAGCTGCGAACGCGCGCTGTTCGCTGAGCAGACGAACACGACACGCCCCGCATGCTCGACGAACCGGGGCGACAGGCCGCCGAGGCTGTGTTCGGAGAGACGCACGTAGCTACGCCGACGGTCGCCCTCCGATTTGGCGCGGTGCACGATTCCCACCGACTCCAGCACGTTCAGGTGGTGCGCGACGAGGTTGGTCGGCAGGCCCAGGGTGATCCCGATCTCTCCGGGAGACATGTCACCGAGCGTGAGAAGGTCGACGATGCGCAAGCGCGCAGGTTCGCCGAGGGCCGCGTGACGAGCAGCACGCAGCGTGACATCCAGTTGCTCAACGTTCATTGAGGCAATATTGACGGAGGGGGCCGGTCTCCGTCAAGATCATCGGCGTGACCGTCGATACAGCCACCGAAGCACGCCCCGCACTGCCCGCGCTTCTCGCCGAGACGCTCGGAACCGCACTGCTCGTGGCGATCGTGATCGGCTCCGGCATCGCCGCTCAGTCGTTGTCGCCCGGGCAGACCGGGTTGCAGCTCCTTCAGAACAGCGTGGCGACCACTCTCGGCCTCGGCGTGCTGATCGCCGTCTTCGGCCCGCTGTCGGGCGCGCACTTCAACCCCGTCGTGACCGTCGCCGACGACCTCCTTGCGCGGCGACCAGCCCGGGCACGCGTGGCCCGGATCGCCGGCTATCTCGCCGCACAGTTCGTGGGGGGCGTACTCGGGGCGCTGCTCGCGTCGGTGATGTTCGCCCTTCCGCCACGGCTCTCGAGCCAGGATCGTGCGACGCCGGCGCATCTGATCGCGGAGGTCGTCGCCACGGCCGGACTCGTGATCGTCGTGTTCGTGCTGCAGCGGACAGGGCGCGGGCATTGGGCGGCGCCGGCCGTGGCCGCCTACATCGGCGCCGCGTACTGGTTCACGAGCTCGACGTCCTTCGCGAATCCTGCCGTCACCGTCGCCCGCATGTTCACCGACACCTTCGCGGGCATCTCGCCCGCCTCCGTCACGCCGTTCGTGATCGCCCAGGTCGTCGGGGGAGTCGTCGGGGTCGGCGCCGTCATCCTGCTCGTCCCCCGTCCCTCCACTGCGGACAGCCCCGCGCCCACGGACTCGTGAAAGGACCCTCGCATGCATCTCGTCGCGATCGGAGGGAGTGATGCCGGCATCTCGGCAGCACTCCGTGCCCGCGAACTCGATCCGTCTGTGGACGTCACGGTGATCGCCGCCGATGCCTTCCCCAACTTCTCGATCTGCGGCATCCCGTACTACTTCTCCCGCGAGGTCCAGCCCTGGCAGACGCTGGCGCACCGCACGGCGGCAGAACTCGAGGCCACCGGCATGGCGCTGCGGCTCGAGACATTCGTGACCGCCATCGATCCGGAGCGACGCACGCTCACGGTCGAGGCGGGCGGGGTGAGCGACGACGTCTCCTACGACGAGCTTGTCGTGGGGGTGGGGGCGTCGCCGGCGCGCGCGGGAATATCGGGACTCGACACACTCGGACCGGCCGACGGAGTGCACGTGCTCCACTCGATGGGCGACACGTTCGCCCTCGAGCGGGATCTCGATGAGCGGCGTCCGCGGACGGCGATCATCATCGGCGCAGGCTACGTCGGACTCGAGATGGCGGAGGCGCTGACCGTTCGAGGGCTTGCGGTCACCCAGCTTCAGCGCGGCCCCGAGGTCCTCTCCACGTTCGACCCGCAGCTCGGAGCGATCGTCCATGAGGAGCTCGTCGACCACGGAGTGCGTGTGGAGACCGGCGTGCGCGTCGCCTCGCTCGTGCGGGAGAGCGCAGGCATCGTCGTGATCGCGAACCGTGAGGGAAACGAGGTGCGGTTCACCGCCGACATCGTGCTGGTGGTGGTCGGGGTTGCGCCGAACACGGCGTTGCTGAGTGCGATCGGCGTGCCGGTGGGCCCGGGTGGCGCCACCGTCGTCGACCCCACGATGCGAACGGGGATTCCGCACGTCTGGGCGGCGGGGGACGGTGTGGTCACACATCATCGCCTGCTCGGTGAAACCTACCTGCCGCTCGGAACCACCGCTCATAAGCAGGGTCGGGTCGCAGGGGAGAACGCGATCGGCGGAACGGCGACCTTCGCCGGAAGCGTCGGCACGCAGGTGGTGAAGGTGTTCGACGTGGTCGCCGCGCGCACCGGACTGCGAGATCAGGATGCCGCCACCGCGGGGTTCTCGCCGCGCACCGCCGCGAGCAGCGCCGACGATCACAAGCGCTACTACCCGGGCGCGACGACGATCGACTTCCGGGTGACCGGCGATGAGCGCGATGGTCGCCTGCTCGGTGCCCAGCTCGTCGGTCGTCGCTCGGCCGAGGTGTCGAAGCGGGTGGACACGTTCGCCACGGCGATTCACCACAGAATGACAGTGGCGGAGATGAGCGCGCTCGACCTCTCGTACACGCCCCCGCTGGGGTCGCCATGGGATGCCGTGCAGATGGCGTCGCAGGCATGGGAGCGTGGCGTGCGGTGAGGCCGTGCGGCCGTGGATCGGCCCGTGCGGTCGGCCCCGCTCTGACGCAGCAAACCTCTCCTCGACGTCCCCCGCGACGCGATTTTGAGAACGATTATCACTAAGCATAAGCTGTCCGCATGCGATCCCCCCGGACCCTCCTCGCCCTGCCCCTGCTCGCCGCCGCGGTAGCCCTGACATTGTCGGGCTGCACGGGGGCGGCGGCATCCTCACCGTCGTCGTCGGGCGGCACCATCCAGGTCGTCGCCTCGACGAACGTCTACGGCGACATCGCGCAGACCGTCGGCGGGTCGGCCGTGCAGGTGACCTCGATCATCGCCAACGAGTCGCAGGACCCGCACGACTTCGAGGCGAGCGCCGCCGACCAGCTCACCGTGAAGAACGCGCAGCTGCTCATCGAGAACGGCGGCGGCTACGACCCCTTCCTCGACCAGCTCGTGCAGGCCACCGGCTCCACGGCGCCGATGATCACCGCCGCGACCCTCTCGCCCGAGTACCCGGCCGACGGCAACACCGCCGAGCACAAGGACGACGCCGATCACGCCCACGACCACCTCGAGGGCTTCAACGAGCACGTCTTCTACGACCCCGCCGTCATGAAGACGGTCGCCGCCAAGATCGCGACCGAGCTCGGCGCGCTCGACCCTTCCCAGGCGGCGACGTTCACCGCGAACGCGCAGGCGTTCGGCACCCAGATGGACACGATCGAGCAGAGCATCGCCACCATTGCCGCCGCTCACGCGGGGGCGGGAGTGTTCGTCACCGAGCCCCTGCCGCTCTACCTCACCGACACCGCCGGCTTGGACAACGTCACTCCGGTCGCGTTCAGTGAGGCCGTCGAGGGCGGCCAGGATGTCCCGCCGGCGACCCTGCTGCAGGCGCTCGCCCTCATCTCCGACGGCAGCGCGAAGGTCGTCATCGTCAACGCGCAGGCCGCCGGAGCAGAGACGACCCAGGTCGAGGACGCGGCGAAGGCCGCGAACGTCCCCGTGCTGAAGTTCTCCGAGATCCTCCCGGCAGGCCAGACTTATGCACAGTGGATGCAGCAGAACGTGACCCAGCTGGCCGACGCGCTGGGCAAGTGACCCCGGCCCCCTCGCCGCTTCGCATCTCGGGTGCCGCGCTCCGCCGCGGCACCCGAGAGCTGTGGAGCGGCCTCGACCTCGAGCTCGCCCCCGGCGAGCTCGTCGCCGTGCTCGGGCCGAGCGGTTCCGGGAAGACCACACTGCTGCGCGCGATCCTCGGCCTCGAGCGGCTGAGCGAGGGATCGGTCACCGCGCTCGGCCGGCGCGTGACGCGTCCGGGCAACCGTCGCATCGGCTACATCCCCCAGCAGCGGCCGCTCCCGCGTGAGACGTCGCTGCGTGCGCGCGACCTCGTCGGACTCGGCGTCGACGGCCACCGCTTCGGCCTGCCGATCCCGCGGCGCGGCGACCGCGCCCGCATCGACGCGCTGCTCGGCGAGGTCGGCGCCGCCGCCTTCGCCGACCGCCCGGTGGGACTCCTGTCGGGCGGCGAGCAGCAGCGCCTGCGCGTCGGCCAGGCGCTCGCCGACGACCCGAAGCTGCTGCTGTGCGACGAGCCCCTCACGAGCCTCGATCTCGCCAACCAGCAGGCGATCGTCTCCCTCATCGACCGGCATCGTCGCGAGAAGGATGCCGCGGTGCTCTTCGTCACTCACGACATCAACCCGGTGCTCGACTCGGTCGATCGCATCCTCTACCTCGCCGGCGGTCGTTTCACGCTCGGGCGACCCGCGGACGTCCTCGACTCGGCCGTGCTCTCGGAGCTCTACGGCGCCCCGGTCTTTGTGCTGCGCGCCGGCGACCGGCTGGTCGTCGTGGGCGCGCCGGACGCCGAGGCATCCCCTCACCATCACGGCGAGGAGCACGGATGAACGGCGACGCGATCGGCAACGCCCTCTTCGGCGGCATCTCGCAGTACGGCGCGATCCTCGCCCTGGTGCAGAACTCCGTCTGGGCGGGAGCGCTCCTCGGCCTCGTGGGGGGCCTCATCGGTGTGTTCGTCATGCAGCGCGACATGGCCTTCGCGGTGCACGGCATCTCGGAGCTCTCGTTCGCCGGAGCGGCGGCGGCCCTGCTGTTCGGCTTCGACATCGTCACCGGATCGATCATCGGCTCGCTCATCGCCGCGGGCCTGATCGGATGGCTCGGGGTGCGCGCCCGCGACCGCAACTCGATCATCGGGGTGCTCATGCCGTTCGGCTTGGGCCTCGGCATCCTGTTCCTGTCGCTCTACAACGGCCGCAGCGCCAACCGCTTCAGCCTTCTCACCGGACAGATCGTGTCCGTGCAGTCGGCGCAGCTGACGGCCCTCGCCGTCATCAGCACCGTCGTGCTCGTGGCGCTGCTGCTCATGTGGCGGCCGCTGCGCTTCGACTCCCTCGACCCCCAGTCGGCAGCAGCCCGCGGTGTGCCGTCGACGTGGGTGTCGTTCGGCTTCATGCTGCTGCTGGGCCTCGTCGTCGCTGTCGCGGTGCACATCATCGGCGCGCTGCTCGTGCTCGCGCTGCTGGTCACCCCGGCCGCGGCGGCGATGCGGGTGGCCACGGGTCCGCTCGCGGTGCCGGTGCTCGCCGCCGCGTTCGGCGTGGCCTCGGCGGTGGGCGGCATCCTGCTCGCCGTGATGGGCACTCTGCCGGTGAGCCCCTACATCACGACCATCTCGTTCCTCATCTACCTCGTCTGCCGCATCGTCGGCGCGGCGAGGGAGCGTCAGACCCGCGCCCTCTGAGGACGCCGGGAAAGCCGGATGCCCCGGCTGACCCCGCGTTCCTCGTGGGTAGACTCGCCGCCATGGTGCAGCGGAACACGTGGCAGCGCGATCGCGTGCGCGAAGAGCTGTCCGACGCTCCCGGGTTCATCAGCGCACAGGATCTGCACGCGCGCCTGCGTGAGCAGAACACCGGCATCGGTCTCGCCACGGTCTACCGCGCCCTCTCCACCCTCGCCGCCCACGGCGAGGCTGATTCGCTGCAGAGCCCCGAGGGCGAGAGCCTCTACCGCGCGTGCGCGACGACGGGACACCACCACCACCTGATCTGCCGCCGCTGCGGCAAGGCCGTCGAGATCGCGGCGACCGACGTCGAGGAGTGGGCCCGTCGCACCGCCGCGGCCCACGGCTTCACCGAGGCCGAGCACGTCGTCGACATCTTCGGTCTCTGCGCCGACTGCACCGCCCTCCGGGCCCACGAGCGTGACAACGGCTGAACGCGCCCGGGTGCGCCGGTCGACCCCGGCACCGGAGCCCCGTCGCGCGCCCGGACGCATCGCCGGCGCCCTGCTCATCGGCGCGATCGTGGTCGGTGTCGTCTTCGCCGTCAACCTGCTGGTTCCGGGCGCGCTCGACATCTCCCTCCCGACCCGCGCGCAGGACGGCCTGACCCTCGCGATCAGCGTGCTGATCGAGTCGCTGCCCTTCGTGGCGCTCGGTGTGCTGCTGTCGATCGTCGTGCAGGTGTGGGTGCCGCCGGGAGCGATCGAGAGATGGATGCCGCGCCGCGCCTGGGCCCGCCGGGCGGTGCTGTCGCTGCTCGGCATGCTGATCCCCGTGTGCGAGTGCGGCAACGTGCCGTTCGCGCGGGGGCTGCTGATGCGAGGGTTCGCGGTGTCGGAGACGCTCACCTTCCTCGTCGCCGCCCCGATCGTGAACCCGATCGTCATCATCACCACGAACCAGGCATTCGGGTTCGACGACGGCATCCTCGTAGCTCGCCTGCTCGGCGGATTCGTCGTCGCGAACCTCATCGGCTGGCTCTACAGCCGCCACCCCGACCCCGACGCGCTGCTGACCGATCGGTTCCGGGCGACCTGCGAGATCGTCGAGACCGAGTCGGGCGGGCGCTGGCGCCGCTCGCTGGCGCAGTTCCTCGTGGAGCTGCGCGCGGTCATGCCGGCTTTGGTGATCGGCTCGGCGCTCGCCGGGGCGGTGCAGGTTCTGGTGCCGCGCGAGGCGCTTCTCGCCATCGGCTCGAACCCGGTGCTCTCGATCGTGGCGATGATGATCCTCGCGATGATCGTCTCGATCTGCTCGAACGTGGACGCGTTCTTCGCCCTGTCCTTCGCGTCGACGTTCACCCCGGGCGCGATCGTCGCCTTCCTGCTGGTCGGTCCGCTCGTCGACGTCAAGATGATCGCCCTCATGCGCACGACGTTCACGGCACGCGTACTCGCGGGCACGGTCGTCGTCGTCGTGCTGTTCGCGTTCGTGCTGGGTCTGGTGGTGAACCTCGTTGCGTAGGTCGTCGGCTCTCTTCTCCCGGTGGATGGGCGCGGGCATCGCCTCCCTCCTCGCGGTCGCGACGATCGTGCTCTGGCTCACCGGCCAGCTCGCCCTCTACATCAACCCGTCGTCGTACTGGTTCGCGGTGCCCATGGCGTTCGTCGTGCTGATCGGCGCAGTGCTCAGCTTCGCGCTGCCCCTCGGGGCCGAGGCCGACCACGGTCATGACCACGGTGCGGTGGCGGATGCCGCGCATCACGACCACGACCACGACCACGCGCACGACCACCCGCACGCGCCCCGCCGCGGGGTGCGCGCGTGGGTGGGGCTCGGCGCGACCGCGATCGGCGGGGCCATCGCGACGGCGGTGGCGGTCGCGATCGTCGTCGTGCCCCCGGCATCCCTCAGCGCCGAGCTCGCGCAGTCGCGCAACGTGGGCGCTGCGCCCCTGTTCGCGGGATCCGACACGATCACCCTCGCCAGCACGGGCGACACGGCCACCTTCGGGGTCGGCGACTGGGCCAGCGTGTTCGCGACCGCGACGAGCACCGAGGTGTTCGAGGGTCGCACCGTGTCGCTGATCGGCTTCGTGACCCCCGCGCAGAACGGCGGGGCGTTCGATCTGACACGGCTGGTCATCACGCACTGCGTCATCGATGCGCAGACCGCGAGCCTGACGATCGCGGGGGCGGACTCGACACCGACCACCGGCCAGTGGGTCGATGTCAAGGGCACGGTACGCGCGGCGTCCGACACCGGAAAGCTCGAGATCGTCGCCTCGAGCGTGACACCGATCGCCCAGCCGCAGGATCCGTATGAGTACTGACCCGGCACTCCGTACCCGTTCGGGTCGCAGTCGCCGTCGCCGGCGTGCGTTCGGCATCGGATTCGCCGCCGTGATCGCGGTGCTCGGCGTCGTCGCGCTCGCGGGCGCGGCGGTGTCGAGCGTGCAGGGTCCGCGTGTGACGGCGGTGTCGGTCGATCCGCAGGCGGCTGTCGAGGCCGGCGGTGCCCGCGTCATCCTCACCACCTCGCAGTCGCTGCAGAAGGTGGAGACCTCGCAGGTCACCGTCACGCCTGCCGCGTCGTTCACCGTGCAGACGTCGGGGCGCGACATCGGCGTGCGCTTCTCGAACGCCCTCTACGACGACACGCAGTACACCGTCACCGTCCACGGGGTGGTCGGCATCGGCGGAGGTCCGGTGACGACGCTCACCGAGAGCTTCCACACGCCCGCGTTGTCGGTCTTCATGCTCAAGCGCGGCAGCGGCACCGACACGATCTTCCGCACCGGGCTCGACGGTGCCCAGGCGGTCCCCGTCTTCGAGAACCCCCACATCGAGGACTTCCGGGCGACGAGCCAGCACCTCGTGATGTCGGTGCGCACCGCCGACGACAAGCCCGAGCTCATCGTCACCGACCTCGACGGCGCGAACGCGCGCACCCTTCCGCTGCCGGGCGCGGGCGACATCCGCGATCTGGGCGTCGCCGACCGCGGCGAGGTCATCGGATACACCTTCACCGACGCGAACGTCTCGAAGACCTCCGGGGACGCGAGCGTGCTGTACACCGACTCGCTGGCGCTGCAGGACGCCGCCGCCCCGCCTACGCGGATCGCGCTGAGCGGGGTGTCTCCGAGCGTCGCGCAGTGGCGGTTCGTGCCCGGCACCGACAACATCCTGGTGCTCACCTTCGACGGCCGGCTGCTGCTCGCCTCCTCGGCGGGCAAGGACCCCGTCGACCTGGGCAGCGCGGCGAGCATCGACGGCATCGCCCGCGGCAGCACGTCGGCGATCATCGAGCGACCCGACGGCACATACTCGATCGACCTCACGAGCGGGGCGCAGACTCTGCTCACCGACCCGCCCAACGTCGCCGGCTTCGCCGGCACCGTGACGCCGCTCACCGCCACGACGACGCTCCGGCAGTACGCGCAGGTCACGAACGGCGCCACCACCGGCACCGAGATCTTCCGGGTGCTCGCCAACGGCACGTCATCGGTGGTGTACACCTCCGCGGCCACCGACGCGGTGCTGCAGGTCTGCACGTCGCCGAGCGCCCGCTACGCCGCGGTGCTCATCGCACCCAACGTCGCACAGAACCCGTACGTGACCACCTACGAGTACCCGGTGCCCGGCACGGTCGAGACGCACATCATCGACCTCGACACCGGCAAGGAGGTGTCGAAGCTGTCGGCGTTCGACATCTCGTGGTGTCAGGTGCCGATCGAGTGAGCGACGGCCTCCGCCCGGCGACGCCCTCGGACCTCGCCGGCCTCCCGCTCGAGGTCGCGCCCCGACTGCTCGGTGCGGTTCTCCACGTCGGTGTCGGGGGTGAGACGGTCGCCGTGCGCATCACCGAGGTCGAGGCCTACCACGGCCTCGGCACCGGTGACGTTCCCGATCCGGCGTCCCACGCCCGCAGCGGACCGACCGCGCGCAACGCGACGATGTGGGGACGCGCTGGACTCCTCTACGTCTACCTCAGCCACGGCATCCACTCGTGCGTCAACGTGGTGTGCGGCCCCGAGGGGGTCGCAGGTGCGGTGCTGCTGCGTGCGGGCGAGGTGATCAGCGGGGCGGATGCCGCCTCCCGTCGCCGGCTCGGCAGTGCAGGCGCGCCCGTCGCGGCGCGGGAGCTCGCCCGTGGTCCGGGGCGCCTCGCGAAGGCGGCCGGGCTGCGGCATCCGATTCACGACGGCCTCGACGCACTGACGGCGCAGCCGTGCGGCGGTGCCCGCGCACGTCTGCTGCTGCCGGAGCGGCCGCTGTCGCCGGTCGCGAGCGGCCCGCGGGTCGGGGTGGCAGGACCTGCCGGCACCGACCTCTACCCGTGGCGGTTCTGGCTGCCGACCGAGCCGACGGTCTCGGTGTTCCGCTGGGGTCGTGGCGCCGGGCCGCGCGATCCGCGCCAACCGGCTCGTCAAGCCGACACGCCGAGCGTGCTAGACTGACCTTTTGTCTGCGCGCACTCCAGCACGCAGCTCGTACCCTCCCCGCGACCCGCGCCAGAGATGGCGGGTGTCCGGCTGGGTGCAGACAAGGGATCTTGGGTGGCACCGTCCGGTGCCACGGTACAGAAGGAGACTCACCATGGCCGCAGTGTGCCAGGTGACTGGAGCGGTTCCCGGCTTCGGTCACAACATCTCGCACTCGCACCGCCGGACGAAGCGCCGCTTCGACCCGAACGTGCAGAAGAAGACCTACTACGTGCCCTCGCTCGGTCGTAAGGTCACCCTGAACGTGTCCGCCAAGGGCATCAAGGTGATCGACGCGCGCGGCATCGAGTCGGTTGTGAAGGACCTCATCGCGAAGGGTGTGAAGCTCTAATGGCGAAGAAGGCTCAGGACGTTCGTCCGATCATCAAGCTGCGCTCGACCGCCGGCACGGGGTACACCTACGTGACGCGCAAGAACCGCCGCAACAACCCTGACCGCATCGTTCTCAAGAAGTACGACCCGGTCATCCGCAAGCACGTCGAATTCCGAGAGGAGCGCTGATCCATGGCTAAGAAGAGCAAGATCGCGCGCAACAAGCAGCGCCAGGAGGTCGTGGACCGCTACGCCGCCAAGCGCCTCGAGCTCAAGAAGCAGCTCGTGGACCCGAACGCGACCGACGAGCAGCGCGAAGCCGCTCGCGTCGGCCTGCAGAAGCTTCCCCGCAACGCGTCGCCGGTGCGTCTGCGCAGCCGTGACGCGATCGACGGTCGCCCCCGCGGCGTGCTGACCAAGTTCGGCATCTCGCGTGTGCGTTTCCGCGACATGGCCCACCGTGGCGAGCTGCCCGGTGTGACCAAGTCGAGCTGGTAAGCCAGCCCGCGAACAAGCACTGTCGAGCTGGTAAGCCAGCCCGCGAACAAGCACTGTCGAGCTGGTGAGCCAGCCCGCGAACGCAAGGCCCGGCATCCTCACGGATGTCGGGCCTTGCGCGTTCCTTCGCTCTGGCGTTCCCCCGCTCGGCGAGAGGGGGGCGGACAGTCACGGGAGTCACACGCGTCACTTCCGTGACGCGACACGCCGCGAATCGGACGCCGATGCCCGCGAAATCCGCGGAATTCCGGGGTTCGTGGGTATATTCGAGGTCGGTCGGCAAGAGACCAGCCGAGAGCCACCTAGCTTTCGGTCCATGCACGAGGGCGGGGACTTCACCGCCTTGGAGGACAACCACAATGGCTGAAAAGTCCATCACCAAGACCGAGCTCGTCGCGAGCATCGCAAGCGCGACCGGTCAGAGCCAGGCCACCGTTTCGGGCGTCGTCGACGCGCTGTTCACCACTGTCGCCGAGGCCGTCGCCAAGGGCAGCAAGGTGTCGATCCCGGGCTGGGTCTCGTTCGAGCAGGTCGCCACCTCCGCTCGCACGGGCCGCAACCCGCAGACCGGTGAGGAGATCAAGATCCCCGCCGGCAAGCGCGTGAAGGTCTCGGCCGGCGCCAAGCTCAAGGCTGCCGCCAAGTAAGACCTATCGTCTTCACCTCGAAAGGGGAGCGTCCGTCCGCGGATGCTCCCCTTTCGCGCGCGTAGGCTGAGGGGATGGATTCCCGCCTGCTGCGGGCGATCGGCCCGGCGACGCTCGTGACGGTCGCCGTCGTCGTGATGGTGGCCTCCCTCGCGTACGGCGGCGGCGCCGCGCCGCTGGTGATCGCGGATGCCGGACCCGTGGTCCGCTGGGGTCTGCCGACCACGACGCTGATCTTCAACCTCGCGGCAGCCGGGCTGCTGGGATCACTGATCCTGGCCCTGTTCGCCCTGAAGGCCGGCGACAGGGCTTTCGATGTGGCCCTGGACGTGGCATCCGTCTCGGCAGCCGTCTTCACCGTCGCCGCCGGTGTCACGGGCTTCTTCACGTTCATCGACGCCTTCAACGCACAGGTCACGCTCGGCCCCGAGTTCGGGGCGCAGTTCGGCAAGTTCCTCACCGACACCGAACTCGGTCGCGCGTGGCTGCTCACCACGGTGTTCGGGGCACTGCTGACGGTGCTCACCTTCGCGGTCCGCTCGTGGACGGGAACCTTTCTGGTCGCTATCCTCGCGATCGCTGCCCTCGTCCCGGTGGGCACGCAGGGCCACTCGGGCGAGGAGGCCAACCACAACGCCGCGGTGATGGCCACGGTGCTCCACATCGAAGGAGCGGCTCTCTGGCTCGGGGGACTGCTGCTGCTCATCGTCATCCGGCCCCTGCTGCCCGCCGAGCGGATGACGACAGTGCTGCGCCGGTACTCGACCATCGCGATCGTGGCGTTCGTGGTCGTCGCGGCATCCGGGTACGTGCGCGGTGTCATCGGCGTCGTGACGTGGGAGGCGATGCTCTCGCCGTACGGCGCGATCCTCGCCCTGAAGATCTCCGCGCTCGTCGCCATGGGGCTGCTCGGGGCCTGGTACCGGCTTCGGCTGATCGATCGGATGCGCGAGAGTCGCGCATCCCGGTTCTTCTGGTGGCTGATCCTCGCTGAGATCGGGTTCATGGGACTTGCGAGCGGTGCCGCCGTCGCGCTCGCGCGCACCCCACCGCCGGTCGACACGTCGCTGCCCGAGCTGCGGACGCCGGCCGAGTTCCTCACGGGCGCGGCGCTACCGCCCGAGCTGACCCCGTGGCAGTGGGTGGCCGCGTGGGAGATCGACCTGCTGTGGGCGCTGCTGTGCGCATTCGCGGCGTTCTTCTATCTCGCCGGCGTCTGGCGCCTTCGTGCCCGCGGCGATCGGTGGCCGCTGTATCGCACGGTGCTGTTCCTCTCGGGCCTCGTCATGCTCGCCTGGATCACCAACGGTGCACACAACGTCTACCAGGAGTACCTGTTCAGCGTTCACATGTTCGGGCATATGGCGCTCACGATGGGCATCCCGCTGCTTCTGGTCGCGGGAGCCCCGGTCACCCTCGCACTGCGTGCTGTACGCAAGCGGGATGACGGCACGCGCGGTGGCCGCGAGTGGATCCTCTGGGCCATCCACACGCCGTTCGCGAAGGTCGTGACCAACCCGTTCTTCGCCGCCGGGAACTTCGTCCTCTCGCTCTGGCTGTTCTACTACACCGACCTGTTCCGCTGGAGTCTGTACGACCACCTCGGGCACGAGTGGATGATTTTCCACTTCCTGATCACGGGCTACCTGTTTGTGCTGTCGCTGATCGGCATCGATCCGGTGCCCTACCGCCTTCCCTACCCGTTCCGCCTGCTCATCCTCATCGGCGTCATGGCGATGCACGCCTTCTTCGGTATCGCGATCATGATGAACAGCGGGCTGATGGTGGCCGAGTGGTTCGGGGCGATGGGCCGCACGTGGGGGGCGACGCCGCTCGAGGACCAGTACA
>MDSZ01003813.1_pt1 | contig 59775 bp, 55 predicted proteins | sample 811201 | NCBI WGS metagenome assembly MDSZ01 (sample SAMN05326647, study PRJNA326480) | marine metagenome | isolation source: seawater | place: Indian Ocean: North | collected 2010
CCCATGTCGCCCTGTGGTCGACGAAACTCAGGTCGACCCATTGGCCGATTTCCAGATTGAGATTGTTCGCCAGGCCCGCGAGCCTCAGAACCACGGGAACGCTGCGCTGCCTCGAAGGCTCGTCGTCCCATTGTGCGGGGATCTTCAAGTGAGCCTCCGATGATTCGCTTATAGCCAGCCTTCGCAACCTCTGATGCCCGGGGGCGTTTGAGATCAAGTTCACCACTGATTGCCAACATCGAATCACGAAGAACCTCAGCTTCAAGGCGTCGTGGATTCGCACGCCAGACGAGAGCATTATCAGGATCTTTTGCATGGTAGTTATCATTGAAAGTCGAACTTGTCCGATAAATCCGTGAATTTGTGATTTCACGAATAATCTCTTTTACAGACCATCCAGAATCAACAAATCGCAACGCGAGATAATCGAGGAGTGCTGGGTGGCTAGGTGGCTGTCCTGTAACACCAAAGTTTTCAGTAGAAGTTACGATGCCATTTCCAATGAGATGCTTCCAGATTCGATTGACCATGACCCGTGCTGTGAGTGGGTTGGCGTCGCTACCAACCCAGTGAGCGAATTCGAGTCGACCACTTGTATTTTCAGGAATAGAAAGAGCTTCTTCGCAGAGCACCCGGGGGATACCCCGACTGACTGTTTGTGCAGGTTGATCAATTTCACCACGGACTAGAATTCGGGCATCTTTAGGAGCTCCATTCTCTTGTACTCCCATAGTGAAACTTCTCGGATTGCCGTTCTCATCAACATTGCCAAGTCGACCAGACAGTTGCCCAAGCTCTCTGATTGTTGCCAGCCGTTGACGCTGAGCAGCGCCAGCGTCTCCTTGCATGCCACCTCGCCGAAGGCTTGAAAGACTATCGAGTTTACTCTCGATATTGTCACGTATACCCTGAAGTTCCGTTTCAGAGAGATGTCGATCAAAAGCATTCGGGTCATCGATTGGCAGCCGTATGAGATTACTGGTCTGTTTGGCTTGCGCACTACTAAATGTTCCATATTCAGACTGAGCATTTCCAAAATAGGTTTTTGTATTCAAGAAGATTCCCGCAAGCGCGTAGTAGTCTTCTTGTGGAATGGCATCAAATTTATGGTCATGGCAACGCGCACATGCAACAGAGGCACCCAGAAAAACACGAGTTGTCGTGTCAATTTGCTCATCGATTAGGTCGGCAAGAAATTGAATGCGGTTTTGCTCATTCAGATTTTTCGAGCCAACGGCAAGAAAAGTTGTTGCAACAAGGTTCGTTGCCCACTCTTCATCGGTGCGAACAGGAAGAAGATCCCCTGCAATTTGTTCCTGAACAAAACGATCAAATGGCTTGTCATCGTTAAAAGAATCAATTACATAGTCGCGGTATCGCCAAGCATGAGGGTACGTAACATTCACCTCACGGCCTGTTGACTCCGCATATCGAACAACATCAAGCCAGTGTCGCCCCCATCGCTCACCGAATTGATTCGTATCAAGCAGCGAGTCAACTACATGATGAACAGCAGCTTCAGGATCCTTTATCCATTGGGATTGAAACGAATCTGCCTGTTCCCTCGTAGGAGGTAGTCCAACAAGGTCAAAGTATAAACGTCGAATTACAGCATGCGGCTCTGCATCCTGAGCTGGCTGCATTTGGTTGTCCTCAAGCTTGGCGAGGATGTACGTATCTATTGCTGTTTGACACCAGTCCATGTTAGTCCGTACAGAAGCCGGAGCGCGTACAGGTTTTTGGTAAGCCCAGAAGCCAGATTTCGCCTTCTCTATATCGTTATCAGTGATGGTGGTGCGTATTTCAGTAACAGTGCTGACCCGGGGGTCTGGGGCACCCATTTCAATCCAAGCCTTGAAGTCGTCAATGATTGATTGCGGCAGCTTTCGCTTGGGTGGCATGACATAGTCTTGATGGGTGATGGCGTTATACAGCCAGCTTTCTTCAAGATTTCCTGGCACCACAGCTGGTCCAGTCGCACCTCCAATCAACATGAGCTCTTTTGAGTCAAGCCGGAGGCCGCCTCGAACATTTCCTGCTTGATTGGAGTGGCATCCATAGCATTCTCTTACGAGAACAGGCCGAATTTTTGATTCAAAAAAGTTGACTTTTTCAGGACTTAAACTCTCGTCTGCAAGCATGGATGAACTGGCAAGCAGTGTCATGCACACGCTGAAAAAAAATCGACTATTCATAGGACTGCTTTTCGTATGTGGAAAGATAAAAGCCCCGACCAACCCCACGCCGCTGCGTAGTATAAACAACATTACGGCGTGGACGACTATCAATCAATATATGCCTTTTAGGCTCATTCCTCCTATCACTCTGACGGAGGTCTACGTGGAGTTTCTCCCCCTGGCGTGTTGTTCGCATCGGAGCCTGGTCTTCTTCTGTTGCCAGCAGGTGGACGTTGCATGCCTGGGCCACGTCGTTCGCGCATGGCGGTAAACATCTTCTCAAGTTCGGACGCATCGAGTTTTTTATCACCATCTTCATCAAAATTTTCCATCATCCGTTTCACCATCTCTTCTGGTGCAGGAGCTCCACGAGATTGTCCTGGTGGTCGATCTCCTGGTCTACGATCACCATTTCCAGATTCTGGACGACGTGGCCGCTGAGGGCGTTCACCACTTTGGCTCTCACTATTTGCATTGTCGGGTTGTTCTGCCCAAGCAGGTTTTGCAGCAAGAAATGCGATGGTCATCATAAGAAAACAGACAGGACGTAACATATTGTTTACCTTTCAAGTCAGTAGTAATGCGAAGGAGAATGTGTAAGGGGATTGAATGGTTTGTGATGACCATCACCAAGAATGACATAGAAACCAGATCAAGAATTGATGTGTTGAGTATATTCAAAAAAAGGCTTCAGTGTTCTTTAACGTGGTGGAGTCAAGAAGGTTTCATAAAGAACAGAAAATCCAGTGTTTTCTTCCAAAAACAACGTTATGCCGAGTTTTGTTCTCGGTCACAAAGAACAGACAAAACAACGAATGGGCCGACATGGGCCAAGGCCCAAGTGACACGGCAGCATACTCATGCAGCAGAATCTCCTTCAGTTTCTCAGTACCTAAGTGTGTGAAAAGAGGAGCTATGCAGACTGTTCTCGCATGCCTGTTTGGCCAGTATCTAGAGTGTGAGCAATCCCATGTGACCTCTGAGGATTATTCCGGGCATGTGGTGCGCACCAAGTCATCGCCAGAGTCGAAGGAGTCTCAGTCAAGAGTTTCTGAGGGCCCAGCATTGACCCTTGAGCTGTAGCTATCCATGCATTAACCACGAATAAAATAGGTAACTTGAAGAGCACCTTACTGACAACGACCCTTCACCGGGGAGTTTGGGCGAATCTGTGACCGATACGACACGCATGAAAAGTTTTACTATGCAGTTTTGTTGCGTCGTTGTAGTGAGTGGTTTCTTGGCTTCGGTTGATTCCACGACTGATGCAGGTGAATATCCACGCGTGTTTCATTGTTCACCATGTGATCGTGGGGTTGCATGCTCGCCATACGGAAACACCGGCTGTGGCCCAAGGTATTGGGGGGCTGTCCCTGAAGAAGGTCGATGTCCCGATCCATGTGACAAATGCAATCGATGGCGAAGCTGTTATGGAGGGATGCCAAGGAGTGATTTGTTGGCTCCATGGCAAATGGCACCAGGCCGTGGTTTTATGCCGCCTGAATATCTTGGCTACGACACTCGATCTTCGTGCCACCGATGCAAAGGTGGTCTTTAGTGCTCTTATGTATTCAGCCAGGTTGCAGCGAATGTAATTTCATCACCACGTTCTCTACAGGCATGGCGGACATCGTCGAGTTTATTTCCTTTGATAGCTAGCTCAACAAGTGAGGGGAGCATGCCGGCAGCCTGAAACATACTCGGCATGTTTGATTGAGGTGGTCGTTCAAGTGCGACGTGAACGGCGTCAGCAGAACGACCAAGGCGTGAAAGTAGAAAAAGAAGTGTGTCTGAGGGAAGTGTCTCACCGGCGGCAATACGCTCTGGGGTGATGGCCTTGCGAAAGAACGCAAGAGCTTCGTCAACATTTTTCCCAAGTAACGCACCAAAAAACAGACAGGATGCTTCTCCGACCTTTTCAAATGGGGGCTCTCCAGGGTATGTCACATTCTCTGGAAGACGAGACGCATAAACAGCAAGCTCCCATGCCAATTGTATGATTTCCATGTCAGTGCTTATTCGAGCAAAACGCAGCACAGACTGCAGGTGTGACACATCAACATGAAAACTTGGATCGTCGTGAAGTCCTCCAGCGGATTCCAGGAGTTCTGGTATGGAGAGGGCTTCGGAGAGTTTTTTTTTGTCTGTTCTATCTCTTTGGGCGAGATCATTTTTGAGAGCTTCACATAGCTCTTCATTCAGGTGACGAACAAGAACAGCAATCGCACTTTGCTGTTGAAAGCCAGGGAGTCGAGTGATGACCTGATCGAATGCTGTTATCGAATTACATGTGCCTTGAGATTCGATGACGAGGCGGATGCCAAGTGCTGGATCAACATTTTCCCATAATGCCACCTGAATAATGTCCTGCATTTGAGCCATTGCAGTTTCTTCATCTTCAGGTGGTGAAGCTGCTAATTCAGCAAGTTTCTTCGCCACCTCATTCTGCGCTGAAGTGGCACGCAGATACATCCAGGCAGCAGTAACCTCTCCTGCTTCCAACAGAGGCCAACCAACTTCGCTACAGGCAGTCAGCGAGGCTTGGTCAAGTTGTTCCTGCGTTGCCGCATTAGGCGTACCTATATCACCAGTGGGAGGCAGTCCAAGCTTTATGCGTGCCTGCATGAGCCGGAGGTCAAACAGTGCGTGCCAGCGATGCCGTTCCCGAAGTGACTGGGCAAGTTCTTCGAGCATTACGTGGACACCATCGTTCGCGGCGGTTGCGGTGAGTGAATCGAAGATATCAGTCATGGTTGTGAATGAGTGTAATTCAGGAACAGTGAACAGGTGGATTTAAAACCTACGAGTGAGCTTTTCGTCTTCTTCGAGTTCGCTTTGGTGCTGGGCGTTCATCATGATCGTCATTATTGTTTTGCTCAAGTGATTTTTTCTGCGTGATGATGATGCAGTTTTCACCAAGGTCCAATTCATTCGGTTCTTCAATTGGCTTCCCACGATCGTCAAGCTTAACATCGGCGTCGGAAGTTTTCTTTTTTGCGACAACAAGTAACTTGTCATAGAGCGCTGTTCTATCCGACCCATTGATTGTTGAAACAGCCGTCGCTACTTCTCCAAGGTAACGGAGAAAAACACTGCGACGTTGTCCTTCTTGCGCAACTCGCAGCCGCCGCCGCAAATACATTCCCAGCTTGCGACCAACGGCCTGCAATGCGAGACGAATTTCCTTTTGAATTTCTGGATAGTGCGCGACCGCTTCCTTCGACTCACTTGTGAAGGGGACCCACACGCTGGCCATATGCACCATCACAGTGACCGGACCGCTCGGAAGGTTGCCTCGGGATTGCGATAAGCCATAGGAACGCCAGTTTGTTGACGTAATGGTTTGTGTGATTGCGCATGCCGCCGGCTGAAACTGGAGGGGCACTCGATTAGCGTATCGAAGCACATTCATCGATTGGCCTTCTTCTGCATTGACATGCTGCATGGCCTCGTGCAGTGCATCAAGCTGCTTTTTGCTTAGTTTTGAAGGCGATTGACGCGGAGCTAATTGGGCTTCATTGAGAATCTTATCGGCACCTTCTGATCCAACTCCGGCAAACGTTGTTGTGAGAAATTGACGAAGACTTCGAGAGTCACTTTCTGTAGCTAATTCAACTAATGCTTCACGACTAATGCGCTGAGAGGATACCCCACCCCCGTAAGCCAGAGCTGCTTCAATCACAAATGGATTGCCACGATAAACGGCGGGTGGTCGCGTTGCCGCTGTGAAAAACTCTCCGGGTACAACTTGATGTAAACCTGCTAGCAGCCTTTGCTCACCAATAGGAACAACACAATCCGTTGATGGCGGAGGTATTCTTGTGTCCTGAATGGCTTTGAAAAGTGAATCAGCCTCGCCTCTCCCAAGTTTCTTTCCAGGAGCTCGAGGAGAGAGATTCGCTGCAGTGCAGAGTTTTTTTGCAGTGCCACTTGATACGCGGGAAAAAGATTGAGTTAAGAACTGCGTCAGGGTGAGTTTTGGATGTTCTTGGAGCATGGTCACAAGGCGGCCAAGTTCTACTCCATATGGATGCGGTTTGATTTCCTTTGGTTCTGGTGGCAACTCATCATTGGCGCGCTCAAAAATCCTTTCTTTTCCATCTGGTCCGATAAAATGAAATCGGGCATGGGGGTTCGATATTGCTGTCTGCTCAAGATATTCTTCAACACTTCCTCTTCCGCGTTGAAACTTTGCCTCCATTTCAATCGTGACACGTGTTCCGTGATTGATTTGATTGCCATCATCATTCTCAGAAACCCATTCAATGGAGTGGCGTTTCATCAATGAAGCACCACTGCTACCAGCGGGAATATCTACTCCTTCCCCTCTTCCATTGAGAATCTGAGGTTGATTCGTCTTTGTATCAATTCGAAGTTCGTAGTAATGAGCAGGATGTTTAGCATCAATTTTCGAAATGATTTTGACTGGCTTTCCGGTTGTGAGAACTCCATACATTCCAGCAGCAGAAATACCGATTCCTTGTTGGCCACGACTCATTCGAAGTCGATGAAACTTAGAGCCATACAACAGTTTTCCGAAAATGAGAGGAATTTGTTTTCGGACGATGCCCGGTCCATTGTCTTGAACTCCCATGCGATATCGAGAAGCAGAGTCACCCACTTGTTCAATATGCACCCAAATTTCAGGAAGGATTCCGGCTTCTTCGCAGGCGTCCAAGGCATTGTCGACAGCCTCCTTAACGCTTGTCAGTAAAGCTTTCCGAGGAGAATCAAAACCAAGAAGGTGGCGGTTTTTAGCAAAGAACTCACTCACAGAAATATCACGTTGGCCAGCAGCTAGTGCATGCGCTGTTGCTCGTCGCCTTGTTCTCTTCGCTTTTGGCGAAGACGTACGTGTGGTCTGCGACCGTTGTGATGGTGCACTTTTTCGACGAGTAGAAGTCTTCTTTTTAGCCATGATTCCTCGCCTAGACTGTGATCGGCAGCCGCGGGCTTGGCAAGAGGGGTGGAGTTTGACGGTTGTGGAACTGCCGTCTTATTGGTAGTTCCGCCAAACGCCGAAGGGACGGTAAAGGGTCGAGCAGGGTCATGTCTTCCAGCTTCAGGGGATCATTAATGGAATTTCCAGCACAGTTTCGACTGACAGCTTGTACGTTGTTTGCCATCGTCATGTCCATTTGCACTGTATCCCAAATACAGGCAGTGCCCCTCGAGAGAGGCGTGGAAGGACCAACTCCAGATGTTTTTTACAATTACTGGGTGCCACCAGTTCCAGCAGGATCTGCTCCAGGAGTAGGTGCCCAGCTCTATGTTTCACCACGTCCAGTGCCTCCACGTGTTGGGCATACGTGGAATACCTATCCACCCTTTATGCCTCATGAGTTTTTATATCAACATCGTCGTCGGTACGTGAGGTCATGTTGTACGACAGGTATGCGAACAAGAGTGAATGCATACTGGTGGTAAACACGTCACAGACAAAGGAGTTCGTAGAATGAGGATGTATCTTCAACGTTTGTGGCAGATAGTCATATGTGGAATTATTATCATCTGTGGCATTACGAGTGTGACATGGGCCGGAGGCTTTGCTCACCGACATTCACAATGTGATCAGTGTGGAACTACAGACTGTCAACCATGTGGTCACTATCGTCATTGTCAGCAATGTATGTCATGCAGACGCCACGGTGTCCGCTGTCCACACGCATGTGGCAGCCACGGTCATGCTGGTCATTGCTTGAAGCACGATGTTATTGAAAAGCGTTACTTCCTACGAAGCCAGGGATTGAGCTGGCATAGTGTCTGGTATGATCCATCAATTGGTCGTCCCTTGGCTCTCGTCGTGCCACCCACTGCAGAATTTACGTCTGAATACTCTTGGGGTGTGCCAAGTTCGCGCGTGACGCCGTTGTACTCGCAGTTTCGTCGTCCCTATCCTGGGGTCGGTGTCGTTCCTGGTGCGGGTGGTCGTTTTCTGCCAACGCCTACCCAGCCAAGTGATACTGTGCAGTTTGGTGTCTATGAAGTTCGAGGACCATGGGGAGCATACTAGCCCATTATTGCTGTAGTCGCTCTCGGGCGAGTGACGCCCAAGGGCTTTCAGGGGCAAGTGCAAGGAAAATTCTTAGGTGTTGGCGACAAGTAGAAAGTTGGCCGCATTCGTGTAGTACGCTCGCAATGTGCCAATGAGCATCGGCATACTCAGGCTCTTGCCGCAAGACGCCTTCTAATGCGGCAATCGCTAATTCATGGTCTCCTAACTCTGCTAAGACACAAGCAAGGCTCGTGCGAGCCTCCAGATGATCGGCATCCATTTCAAGAGTGGCATAGTAGCGTTCTCTGGCTGCAGTCAGATCGCCAGAACGATAAAGCAACTCTGCGAGCATGAACATGACTTGCGGTGATGGATGTTCTGATTGCAGGAAAGCTCGTATGGCTTCTGCTGCTTCAACAAATTCGCCATTTGATTCAAGATCAGCAGCAAGATCCAAAAGTTCTGCTCCGATAGGGAGTTCAACTGAGTTATCGGAACACTCTCGGTCGTTGATCGTTGTTGTTTCGAAGTGCCGCTCTATTTGTTCATGTGCAGAGTCGACGTCATGTAGTGCATCAGTGTAGAATCGGAATTGCAATTGTCCGCCAGCACCTAAGATCATTCCTCGTTTTTTGATACTCAGCCTACGGCCGTCAATGAGGATCATACTCGTACACGGCACTACTTTCGATTGGCTTGTAGGAACGAGTGTTGTCAGTTTTGCATCAATTTCACGGAGTGAGAAACCGCTCATCAGCAGTCGGGCTAATGTGCGTCCGATGACAAGTTGTTGAAAATCAAACCACTCAAGAGCCCCAGCTTTTTTTGTGGCTAGAAGCAACTCACTACGCACCCAGTGGCGAACAGCTGCCTTTGGAACACCAAGGACATCAGCCATCATGGAAACGGTGTAAAGCCTTCGAACCCCAGCCTCCTCAACGTCTTCAGGGGCTTCCTGAACGATTTTGTGCTTTCGATTGCCCTTGCGTTTTCGATCGGCTTGGGCAGGCGCAGGATGGGCACATGAGAATGAGAAAGGTAACGTCGGATGGTCATCCCTGACCGAAGGGGGCATAGTACAACTCCAGAAAAGCAAAAATCTAACGAACAAATACCCATTCGTCTAGAGTTTGGCATGAGATATACAAAACTTTTGTGGTGTTATTGCGTTGAAGAATTACTTTGAAATACGTTTTTGAGAGTCTGGATATCAACTCATTACAACATCGTCTAAGATTTACAAGTCGAGTAACACCTTCCGCTCGGCAGTCTGAGAGGAAAATCGTGATGAAGAATTTTGCTTGGCTTCCCAGCCGCTATAGTCTCGCATTGGTTTTACTGATTTGCATTGCAGCAATCGCTGATGCTGCCCTCCGAAATCCACCTTGGATGCGACCACCCGAACCGATCCCAACCGCCAAAAGTCACCCTGCTCAGCCAAAGGTGGACATGGTTGAAAAAGATGGCTTTCGATACATCAGTTCAAACGCAATCCCGGACCACCTTCCAGGTGTATTCCCCAATAGTGGAAATCCGAACACAATCCGTGAACAACAACTTCAGTTCCGCATGACACTGCAGCCAACGTTTGCAGATGAACTTACGCATGCAGTGCGGTATCCGATGGGTGTCGCCATTAACGGCGTCCCATTTGAACCAGGTACTGCAGAAGTCTGGAATTTTGATAGGAACTCTGGCTGGAACTACGACGCCATGTCCGGCAAGATTCACCTCGGTCTTGACCATAGCCTTGCTCATGTCCAACCCACCGGCTTGTACCACTATCACGGTATTCCGCAACCGGTTGTGAATGCACGATTACAGGAGCTAGATGGAAAAAAGGACATGATCCTTGTTGGCTACGCCGCAGATGGCTTTCCAATCTACACTGAGTACGGCTACAGCGAGCCCGATAATCCGAAGAGTGGACTCAAAAAACTGGCACCAAGCTGGCAACTCAAGGAAGGGAATCGGCCTCGCACTGGAAGTGATGGCGGACCAGGTGGCCAATACGACGGTACCTTTACGCAGGACTTCGAATTTGTTGAAGATTCAGGTGACCTTGATCAGTGCAACGGTCGCCATGGAGTCACACCAGAGTATCCGAACGGTATCTACTACTACGTTCTCACAGATACCTACCCTTTTATTCCTCGCTATTTACGGGGTGAGCCCGACCCGAGTTTCTCTGAACGTCGTGGTCGGAGTGGGCAATCTGCACGTCGACGTCCAGGTGCTGGTTTCAGGCCACCACCTGGTTTCAGGCCGCCACCACCCAGAAGGCCATCCTCCGAAAATTAACGCCAAAAAGCTTCCCATCATTTATTCTCTTGTTTTTGGCGTTGACGCTTGTTGAGGAGCCGTGAATCGCGCACCTAGAAGAAGGCCCTTCATGCTGGGCTGGCCGCAAGAGCATTTAAAAAGAAAAGGCATATCATTCAAAAAAAATCGGTTATAAAGCCTGTTTATTCAGTTGCTTTGAATAGGCAGTAGAACCCATGACTAGAGGATCGCTTGATGTCCCAGGCCGAGTGCCACGGATAGCCATCGTTGGAGGCGGGCCGGGAGGATTGTTCACAGCCTGGCATCTCGAACAAGCTATCGCCAAGCCATTGTCACTGACCGTTTTTGAAGCTTCACATCGCCTTGGTGGAAAGGTACACACGCCTTCATTCTGTTCAGCAAACGTTTGCTATGAAGCAGGGGCTGCAGAGTTTTATGATTACTCACCGGTGGGTGAAGACCCGTTGCGAGAGATGGTGTCATGGCTTGGTTTACCAACAGTTCCACTGGGAGGGGCATCAGTCTTTCTTGCAGATCGGCAGTTTGCCAATCTGAATGATGTGAAGGATGTATTTGGAGCCAAAGTCCAAAAAGAGTTGATCAATTTCGATGTCCGCTCACGATCTGCTATGACGCCAGCAGATTTTTATGAGTCAGGGTCAGGTCATGCCATTGATGCTGTTCCTCATCGGCGGTTTAGTGATTCACTTGGAGAACTAAGAAGTCCAGAAACGCAAACATATATCAAGGCAATGATCCACAGTGACCTTGCTACAGAACCTATGGAAACAGACCTTCGATATGGACTCCAGAACTATCTGATGAATGATCCAGCGTATATGCAATTGTACTGTATAGCCGGTGGAAACGAGCAGTTGATTGACGCAATTGCAGCACGTCTTGAGGCAGACGTGCGGTTCAATGTAAAGGTTTTGGCTGTCCGTGAGGGAGATCGGGGAGGTATGTGCCTTCAATACCAACGTGGGGAAGAGATCTACCATGAGGAGTACGATCAAGTAGTCCTTGCGCTTCCCATGGACGCTTTGAAATGCATTTCGTTTCAAGGCCATGCTTTGTGTGAGTCTATGCAAAAACATGTTTGTCATCATGATCATCCAGCTCATTACTTAAGGGTAAGCGTACTCTTGAGTCAGCCAGTGGATCGGCTTCCTGGTGATGATGCATTTCTCATGCTGGACTCATTCGGTGGTACGTGTTTATATATTGAATCAGCTCGGGATCCTCGTTCAGACTATGGTGTCTTGGGGTGGCTGCTTGCTGGTGAACCAGCAGTGAATATGTCGAAGATGAACGATGAAACACTTGTTGCTACGGTACTCGACACACTTCCACCACCTTTGGCCACGTGCCGTGAACACGTTATTGAAAGTCAGGTCCATCGTTGGACTGGGGCTGTAAGTGCTCTTCCCGGTGGCTGGAAACGGCAGAGTGAAGATAAACGTCATCGCCCATCGCCTGCCCATAAGAACCTGTTTGTAGTCGGCGACTACCTTTATGATTCAACCCTGAATGGCGTCCTTGATTCAGCAGAATATGTAGCTGGTTGGATCACGGCAGAGAAAATGAATTCCTAGAAATTAAATCAGAAATGCTATGGAGCTTTTGTTGTGAATATTGATTATGTCGAGCAAAGTGACGACAGTCCTCGGAAGCCAGCTGGACTACCAGCAGACGCATATGTTGAAAAACGATCTCAGTGTCATGGGGGCCATTTTGATTTATTGATTGTGCCTGTTCAGGTTGAATTAGCTAGTACTGAAGATTCAATGAGCGATGAGATTATTGATAAAGTAACAGCCTGGGTGGTAGATAATCAGTCAGATGAGGAAGAAACAATTCCCCCAGTCACAGTGCCGCTTTACGGTTGCTACGTTGCCTGGTCGAGAAAACGGGCTTCAATCGTTGGGCCCTCATCACGCCTTGATTTGTTGATAAAATCCGTTATTGATTTTTCACAATGTGCGACAAGGCTTATTGACCTTGAAGGCAAGTGTGACGCACTCCTGAAATCACTTGATGGTGATGCCAAACACGCCTTTGAGTTTGAAGAAAACAGTTCCCATCGCAGCCAGTTGGCGAATAGATTTCATGAATCAGTCGTCATACGAACGGGGCTGGCCATATTAACACCAACGATTCATGCACCTCCAGTGTATCCCCCAACGATTGCAAGCCAGCTTTCCGAGAGACTTCGCGATCGAACACGCCTGGCAGATCGACATGAATTTGCAGTTGATCGTGCAGAAATACTTGGGCAGTTTTATGAGGCCTGCGGACAGCGAGTGACGGAATCTGGTATAGCTCGCCGACAGATGGGCCTTGAGTGGGCTATTGTCATTCTGCTGATTCTTCAAACAGCAATCTTAGTAATAGATATTCTTTCTGCTTCAGGATCCTCGTGAATAGGTCTTTAGTGTCTCGTCAAACGTCTATCGATGTGCTGCGAGCAATGGCAATTGCCATTATGGTCACTGTCCACTTTATTGAAAACTTATCAGGACTGTATGGGGACGGAGAGCGAATGATTCTTGGTGTGGACTATGGGTGGTGGTTGCCAACGGGCTTTGCCGCTCCCACATTTGCACTTCTCTCAGGAATGAGCTACCGGCTGTGGTCCGTTGTTCAAAAAGAAAAAGGCTACACAGATGAAATGATCTCAAAGAGGACCATTCGTCGTGGATTATTTCTTATCGGTCTTGGATTTATGTTCAATGTACTGGTGTGGCTCCCAGAAGATGTGTTCAATTGGGATATCCTCACTTTGATTGGCTTTGCACTTCTTGCGCTCAGTGTTGTGCGTCAAATGCCAGAGAACATCACTATTTTGTCGGCAGGATTAGCGATTGCAATCAGTCCCATCTTGAGAGTCATGGCTGACTACCCAGCGTTCTGGCAGGCATATTATTTTGATTATGACTTTACTATTTCCGATGTTCTTCTTGGCTGGCTCGTCGTCGGTTACTTTCCAGTCTTTCCATGGCTTGCTCTTCCAATGATTGGTTATGTACTCGCTCGTTTTCTTTTTGTTGAATCACGTAAAATACAGAAAATTCAAATTTGTGGGTTTGCAGTTATCAGTATCGTAATTTCTTATGCCCTCATGATGGCATGGTCTCTGATGCCAATATGTATAACGGGTGGATCGAGTCGTGGATGGTCCATGTTTCCTCCTTCAATCCCCTACCTGCTCGGGACACTTGGGACGAGCATTGTTGTTTTGATGGTCGTTCAGAGAGTCCTCAATAAAGATGCTGAGCGATGGAAGATATATATTCAGTACATAAGTCCGCTCAGTCGTTATTCACTATCAATTTACCTGTTGCATCATATCGTTCATTTGTGGCCATTGTGGTTATACGGAAAGACTGTTCTCGGTGATACAACTGGACTTTGGCAAGTTGCCATGCCGCCTGTTTTTTCTCTTGCTTTCGCTGTGGGGTTTTTATTTCTTATAACGGTATTATTTCATTGGGTTTATCAGCATCAGATTCCAACCATTGAAACGTTTATGAGATGGGTGTGTGATTAGCAGGTTTCAGTTGTGTGAATCGTCAAATGGTGCCGTTGCGATCCATCCTTCAAGTGGGTCAAGGTCTTTCGGGAGGCCGTAGTGTTCTTCACTGGCAGCGTGAGCGGCCTGAAGCGAACAAATAACAGCATCAAGTAAGTCTCCACTGCCATCATGAAGAAGTTTTGTTTGCCATAAACGACTCATGGCAACGTGGGTATTGAGCTCGGCAGTTCCATTCATTAAGGCGAGCATGATCGTTTTGCGTTCTTTTTCACGCATCTCTGTCTGCTTGGCAACAGTATCACTTTTATATGATTTTTTTGTAATCTTTCTGGCGGTAAAACCAGGATATGCCTCAAGGGCAATTCGCGGCGGTTGATCAGAAGCACCGGTATGTTGATGCGCTGGAAAAGAAAGCCCCGCATTGAGCATTCGCTCAATACCAGCATGCATCATCCAAGCAACTGGTGGATTTGTCCACCGCATAGCGGGGCTTGATCCAGCAGCTTTATCAGTTGTTCGCCAGGCAAACTTATTTCCTGTCGGTCGACTATTGCACCACTGTCGAAAAATAGCTCTCAAGTCATTTCTGGATTGTTGGCAATAAAAATGAATGAAATCTGGCCAATGCACTGGCCAGCCGTGGTGTTCGATTAGCATGCGTGGTTGACCAAATGGCAAGTCAAAGCCACCAATCCATGAGGTCTTTTTTTGAAGAAGGGCATCGAAGTCCTCAAAGCTCTCTATTCGTCGGACCTCGTCTAATTTGTATACGCCGCCACCTGAGTCACGATGCCACTTTCCGGTGGCAACAGTAATTGGTTTCTTCAATGAGGGTGTTGATGTAAAATCAACGCCAAGTACGGTGGTTCCGTCGTCCAGCACGAAATGCTTCTTTACGGCTGAAGAGAATGACTATGACTCTGAGAGGCATTTGGAAAGTCGTCAGGTATTGGAATGGTAACCGTTCCCGTCGCTGCCCACTCAGTTCCTCGTTGAAGGGTACTGATAAAGCCAATGCACTCCATTGAATACGTCTCATGCCCCATTGGAGTGTGAAAGACTCGTCCTTTGCCGACATCAATAGTCATTATCATTGGCTCATGTCGTTTTGTCTTTGAGGAAAAGGCGGTGGCTAGAATTTTCATATTCTCAGCAGGTCCTCTGAGGCTATCGTACAATTCGTCCTTGGTATGCATCCACCTTGCTGGCATCCCATTTGTAATCGGATGTGCCGCGTCTCTCACAATAATTGCGAATTCATGTTGGGGGCCATGACTCCCTCCTCGACCGGCCGTTGTATCACGAACAAGTTTGCCGTCATTATTAAAGTAAACATAAGGCCCACTTGTTTCATTTCGGCCTCCCCAGCCTCCAAGACCGATCATTCGGTTATAGGCTTCCCAGGAGGGGAATGAGTTATCTGCTGCATGAACAATGACCAGTCCACCTCCAGAGCGGACATAGTTTTCGAAACGAGTTCGAGTTGCCATTGGCCATAAGGTAGCACCGTGCCCAAAATTACTCACAACGACGTCATAATCACTGAATGTCGGTTGAAAGGAGGGGTCTTCTCCCTGAGGAGCATGAGTGGCAATATCAACGGAGAACATTTCTGTGTCTTCCAAATGACGTTTCATGATTTGCGTTGTTTGTGGCCAGCACTTGTGATTGTTTTGGCCATCAATAATCAATGCTCGAAGAACTGCAGCGTTTGTAGGAAGAGCGATAAGGGGCAAGAGAAAACATATGCAGAAACGAAGACACATAACCATGGAACACCTCCAATTGTGAATCTCATCGTATTGTGGCATGAGAACATGCCCTGTCTAGAGAGTCCTAAAAAAGCGAAGATGTTTAGGATTTTTAGATGAATCAAGTGGTCTTGCCGTGTTGGCTGGGCTGCAAAAGCGTGCTTGATGTTTCATCTGCTGGAATATCTCGAGTACTACCGGCCGGTAACCCAGGCTCTACTGACGGACCACGTAGCGGTGCTACTTTTGGTGTTGGCTGATTGTTTTCAGGGAACGTGTCGGTGTCTGTTTCATCAATCTCCTCGTTGATTGAACCAAGCTCTGCAGTGACTGGCTTATTAGCTTGTACGGTAGACGATTCAGGGTCAATGTGTTCGAGATCTGAACTGCCCCATCCAGCAGGGCTGTCTTTGAGAGAGACATCGGCCGCTGAGTCACTAAATGTTTTCTGATCGAAGTCCTCTGACGTATTTACTGCAGGCAGTGTCGGTCGAGCGGCGGCAGCAGGCGCCATTGGTGGAGCAGCTGGATTCGAAGGAGTAACTGAGGGTGTCAGGGACGGAGGCGGCGTGTGGATAGGATTTCCACAGGCATCTAATGGGATTCGTGTAATAACAGTACGAGGCTTACGAACGGTGTACGAGATCGGTTCTCGATTTTCAACGATTCTCGGCACCTTGACTGTTTGCTGTTCTGTTACATATTTGCAAACCTGAACGTTGACAGGCTGTACTCGTTCCTCGGTGATATATCGACAGACTTGTACGGGAATCTGTCGGACTTGCTCTTCGGCTACCATCCGTACGGTTTGCACGGGCACTTTGTTTTCAACTCGTTCAACCACTTTTCGAACTGTCTGCACCGGCACCTGACGCACCTGCTGTTCAGCTACCATTCGCATGGTTTGAACAGGAACCTGTTGCACTACTTGCTCGTCAACATAACGAACAGTCTGTACCGGAACACGACGTGAGACAACTCGGTTGACCATCGTTGTCTGTGGCACCTGAATTGGTGTATATGTGGGTTGATAGACACGATTTACCTGATTCACAACAACACCCGGAGTCATGGCCCATGTGTAACCACCGCGCTGCCATCGTGTTCGGCCTGTATACGGGTTCACAGCCCATCCACCATATGACCAACCAAGTTGTGCTGTTCCTGGTGTAGCAACTGGTGTAACTGTATCGACAGCTTGCGTGGTCATGGAATACGCGGTGCGTGTTGTTGTTACTGGCTCAGCAACGGTGTATGTTTCTTCTCGTTCAGCTGTTTCGTATACAGGGCGTCGAACAGTGCGAACCTGTTCTTGCATAGATGTTTCGTAGACAGGCTTCATGACGGTATATCGTTCTTCACGGGTGCCTGTTTCAACCACGTCTCGTACGACGTTGTAGCTCTGATCAACAATTTTTGTTTCGTAGACAGGCTTCATGACGGTATATCGTTCTTCACGCGTCTGAGTTTCCCAGACAGGCTTTTGAACCGTGTAACGTCGTTGCTGAGTTTGAGTTTCCCAGACAGGCTTTTGAACCGTGTAGACCCTGTCGTCATAAACAGTTTTGTACGTCACACGGTAAGCAGTTACTTTTTCTTCTTCGTATACCGTCTTGTAATCAAGGCGATAGGTTTGAGTCATAACGGGCGTAGATATTTGACCGCAGCATTGAGCAACTGCATCGTGCGTTGGTGCAAAAACATATGCAACATATGCCAAGATGGCGCATCCAGCAGTTTGGACGCAGGGGCGAACTACAAACGGAAAGGCACCAGATATAGACATGGATAGAACTCCTCGAAATTTCGGTGTTTCGAGACTAATCCACAGTACGAAGTCTTCAAGGGAAAGGTTGTGAAAAACTTGTTTTTTTGCGAAAAAACTTGGTTTGTTTCCCTCATGAACCGCGCAACTGATCCATTTTAAGGCACTCCAGAATGAGTGTGGCAATTTGCGGAGGCTGAAAAGGGCTGAAGGCCCCACGTATTCCTCTACACGCTTGAATTGGTTTATGGGAGGAAGATTCGTCAGACGCGAGTGATTGGCAGCATGCTCTGCATCTGTCGATGCATTGGTCAGATCGACTGAATCTCTGGACCTACAGTGCGTTGAATACGTCGCCGGGCCTCAAGGCTTCATTATTTAAGGCCTGGCCGTCGATCCATAGCCCCCCGAACACCAAGTTGTTCTGGATGCCTTGCGATTTTATCGGTGAAGACACGAACATCATTTACAATGGGGCGTAATTCTTTTGTAAGGCAATTTACATTTGTAGCAGCCTGAGCAAGTTCTTCATAAACAAGAGGATCTTTTACCAAACGGCCGAGAGTCCCTTGTGATTCATTCAGTGCCGTAGTGAATGTCACGGCCTGAGATAAGACCTCATCAAGACGGCTAATTGTGTTATCCAGTTGTGCGACGATTTGTCCCCCTCGTTCACCAAGTGGACGAGTGAGCCCCTCTAGATTTCTGAGGTTCCGATCAGCACTATCCAGCGTCGTGCCAATACCTTGAACCGATGTGCGAAGGTCAGTGAGTACGTTAGGCATTTCATTAATTGTGGTCTTGAGTCGCTCCCGAGCAGTAGGATCTCCCATGACATCGTTGATATTTGTCATTGCTTGGCTGAAGGCGTCTAATGCGGATTCGGTCTTATTGACCATTTGAGCAAAAGCATCATCGTCTCCAAGAAATACTCGGTCAAGATTGGCTGAAAGTTTGGAAACAGATTGGCTTGCCTCAGCGAGTGAGTCGAGGGTTGTACCAAACTTTGGTTCAAGGGTTGCAAAGATTTCAAATGGATCACGAGCGACCTGTCCAACAAGAACCTGCTCAGAGGCTATAGGCTGCCGAGGAGCGATGATTCGCCCAGCGATAAGCTGGATTTCCGCATCACCGAGAAGTGTTGTGACAATACGCGGCTGTTCATCCTGATAGATGGGAACATATGAGTTGATATCAGCAACGATGTTCACACCGCCTCGCTCATCAAGTTGCACTCGCGAGACACGTCCGACCAAAATTCCATTTTTGCGAACAGGAGTGCCATCAGCAACACCTCGCGCATCCGTAAAAGCCATTTGCACTGGGTATGTCGCTTGCACCAATGAAGGCAAGTCGCCAAAAAGAACAATAAGAATGCCAGCGATGATTGCAGTCGCAAGGACCATTACGCCGACACGAAATTGCATGACACGGTCATTCATTTCGCATTCTCGCTTTCTTGCTTTTCTACCGTCATGTTGGGTGCCTTGGACTCTTCTTGCATTTCAGTGAGTCGATTTCCAGCTCGACCTTCCACAAATTGCTGAATGCGATGATCTTTTGATGACATAAGTTCCTCTGGTGTGCCATCAAAAACAATTTGAGGAGCCTGCTGCGAGAGCCGGAATAATGGGTAAAGCATGATAATGCGGTCAGCAACCTTCCGCGCAGTATTCAAATCGTGTGTCACTATGACACTTGTTACTCTGGGCCTCTGTTTCACCTTCATGATGAGTTCGTTGATCACATCACTCATGATTGGATCAAGGCCAGTTGTTGGTTCGTCGTAAAGAATAAGTTCTGGATCAAGCGCAAGTGCTCGGGCAAGGCCTGCCCGTTTTCGCATGCCTCCAGAAAGCTCCATTGGTTTCTTCTGTAATGCCGAGCGTGGTAGCCCAACCTCGTCTGTAAGTGATGACACGATGTCATCAATCTCAAGAGATGGAGCATGTGTGTGTTCACGAAGAGGAAAGGCAATATTGTCAGCAATGGTGTAACTGTCAAAGAGCGCAGCTCCTTGGAACACAAAGCCATAGCGTGTTCGCAGATGAGCAAGTTTTCGATCGTTCATCCGAAGAAGGCTGTCGCCCTGAAATAAAACATCACCATCTGTGGGGCGAATGAGTCCGATCATAGTTTTGAGAAGAACAGTCTTGCCGCAACCGCTCTCTCCAAGAATAACAAGTGTCTGTCCTTGTGGAATTGAGAGTGTGATATTTTTCAGCACGTCTTGGCTTCCAAAATTCACAGACATTCCATTAACTTCCAACAACAGTGAAGTATGAGAAGCTGTTGTAGTATTTGATGCAGGAACTGTTACGGTCATAGGAGAGCACTGCTAGAGCAGACTCCGAGGTCCATCGGGACGGATGTAATCATGCACGTTGTTGAGACCAATGCCCAAAAACAAATCTAAAATGAGAATAAGAACAAACGAATGGACAAAAGCATTTGTCGCTGCTCGTCCAACTCCTTCAGCGCCCTGACTGCAATGGAAACCATGATGACAACTAACAAGTGCGATGGCGGCACCAAAGAAAAAACTTTTTGAAATACCCATCAGAAAATCAAAAGCATCAACATACGCACGAGAATTTGTCCAATAATGGTAATAGTCGATTCCAAGAATGCCGTGTGAATAAAGGTAACCACCGAGCACTCCCATAAAGTCTGCCATGATGGTGAGAGCCGGAATGAGAACGAGGCATCCCAGAAATCGAGGGACAACGAGGTAGTAAAGCGGATTGGCCCCCATGCTTTCCAATGCATCAATTTGTTCAGTCACCCGCATCGTTCCAAGTTCTGCAGCCATCGCACTGCCGACTCGGCCAGCAAGCATAGTAGCGGCGAGAACTGGACCTAATTCACGAACCAGTGAGAGGTTGATGACAGAGCCTAAACGGGTTTGTAGTCCAAGATTGTCAAATTGTGCGTGACTTTGGACGGCAAGCACCATGCCAATAAAAAGTCCTGTGAGCGCTACAACTGGCAAGGACATCACACCAATTTGATAGAAATTAGGAAGGAGAACGTCTCTCCGCTGACGTCGAAAAAAAAGCCACCCAATGGTTTTCAGTGAAAACAACGTAACGTCACCAATGCCTGCTATCTGGTTCATCGCAAAGAACCAAGGTTCGCAACATGTTCGGTGAGTGCGTGCGTAAAGCCTGATGAGTGGTTTGCGGTTGTTGTTGTTGTTGTTGCCATCTGTGATAACTGCGCAGCGGAGCCGTCTTCGTATTTGAAGAATCGGCCGTGCGTGTCAGGTGGCTTGAGGCAGTTGTGACGATTACATCACTACATAGAAACATGGGTAGCTTAGGACAACTCAGTGCTACCGATCTTCTGCACTTTCCCCAGATCCCGAGGCTACTGGTTCGGCAGTGACAATACCGGTGAATGTGAGCTGTTTTTTGCCAGCCACTTCTTTGCAATCCACTTGTATTGTGTCTTTACCTTGAAACTCTCCTTTGAGAAGTTCCTCGCTTACAGGGTCTTCGATAAAGTTTTCAAGCGCTCGACGAAGTGGACGCGCACCAAAATCGGTATCAGAGCCCTTCTTGATAAGGAATTTTTTAGCATTGTCAGTCAGTTCGAGTTGTAGGCCACGTTCCTGAAGACGCTCACGAACTTTTTCGAGTTCGATATCAATGACCTGCTTCAAGTTATCAACAGTGAGGTGATGAAATACGATGACATCATCGAGTCGATTCAAAAATTCCGGACGAAATACCTTTTCAATGCGCTCATTGACGCGTGATTTCATGCTGTCATAACTTGCGTCATTATCTGGGGCTTGAAAACCAAAAGAAGATTCATTTTTGATTGCTTCTGCTCCGGCATTCGTCGTCATAATGAGAATCGTGTTGCGAAAATCAACATTGCGACCAAACGAGTCTGTGAGTCGTCCTTCCTCCATCACTTGAAGGAGCATATTGAATACATCTGGATGCGATTTCTCGATTTCATCCAGCAAGACGACAGCGTACGGTCGTCGGCGAATTTTTTCAGTAAGTTGACCACCCTCTTCGAAGCCAACATATCCCGGAGGAGCACCGATAAGGCGGCTTACGTTATGTTTTTCCATGTACTCACTCATATCAATTTGAATGAGGGCATCAGCATCACCAAACATAAATTCAGCCAAGGCTTTGGCAAGCAGTGTTTTTCCTACACCGGTTGGGCCAGCAAACACAAAAGAACCAATGGGTCGCTTGGGATCCTTAAGCCCAGAACGGCTACGACGAACAGCTTTTGAAACACTTTTGATAGCAGTATCCTGCCCAATGACTCGTTTGTGGAGTTCGTCTTCCATGCCCATCAGCCGTGCTTGGTCCTCAGTGCTCATTCGTGTGAGAGGAATCCCAGTCATTTTTGAAACAACTTCAGCCACTACTTCCTCATCCACAACTCCATCTGCTTCGCGACTCTTTTCACGCCAATCTTTAGTCATGGCTTGTTTCTTCTTTTTTAATTTATCAGCTTGATCTCGAAGTGACGCTGCTTTTTCAAAGTCCTGATTAGCGACTGCCTCTTCTTTTTCTTTGTTGAGACGCTCAACTTCATCATCGATTTCCTTCAGGTCTGGCGGCTTGGTCATTGCTTTGAGGCGGACCCTGGCGCCAGCCTCATCAATGACGTCAATCGCCTTATCAGGAAGTGCGCGGCCTGTGATGTAACGGCTTGAAAGTTCAACTGAAGCCTCAAGCGCTTCATCAGAAATACTAACGCGGTGATGACTTTCATATCGATCTCGAAGCCCTTTAAGGATTTCGACTGCCTCCGCTTTATTGGCAGGCTCAACCATGATGATCTGAAATCGTCTATCAAGAGCGGAGTCTTTTTCAATGTATTTGCGATATTCATCAAGTGTCGTGGCACCAATACACTGAATCTCACCTCGAGCCAAAGCGGGTTTGAGGACATTCGAAGCATCGATGGCTCCTTCGGCACCGCCAGCGCCAACAAGGGTATGGAGTTCATCAATAAAGAGAATTGTGTTTTTGGCTCGCCGGACCTCATTCATAACTGCTTTAATGCGTTCTTCAAATTGGCCACGGTATTTGGTGCCTGCTACCATCATTGCAAGATCAAGCACAACAATTCGGCGATCAGCAAGTAACTCGGGCACATTGCCATTCACGACCCGCTGAGCAAACCCTTCTATAATTGCAGTTTTTCCAACCCCCGCTTCGCCCAGCAGAACGGGATTATTCTTTGTACGTCTGCACAGAATTTGAATCGCCCGTTCAATTTCTTTTTCTCGTCCAATTACGGGATCGAGTTTGCCTTGACGAGCCAACTCTGTCAGGTCACGGCCAAAACTATCAAGGGCGGGCGTCTTGCTTTTTCCACTTTTCGGAGAAGACTCTCCACCACCACCAGCACCGGCCATTTGTCGGCCACCCATTCCACTGCGTTCTCCACCCTCTTCCATTCCATGTCCCAGCAGATTAAGCACCTCTTCACGGACGTCCTCAAGCTTGAGTCCAAGGTTCATGAGCACCTGAGCCGCGACACCTTCCTGTTCACGAAGAAGGCCCAATAAAATATGTTCTGTTCCAACATAATTGTGATTGAGATTTCGAGCTTCCTCCATGGAATACTCAATCACTTTCTTTGCACGAGGCGTTTGTGGGAGTTTTCCCATCGTTACCATGTCAGGGCCACTTTGAACAAGTTTTTCAACCTCCATACGGATTTTTCGAAGATCAATATCAAGGTTTTTTAAGACGTTTGCAGCAACGCCACTCCCTTCCTTAATAAGACCGAGCAGTACGTGCTCTGTACCGATGTATTCATGGTTGAAACGCTGAGCCTCCTGATTGGCAAGTTGCATCACTTTGCGAGCTCGGTCTGTGAAACGCTCGTACATGAGGAAGTTCCTTCGGTGACAAAATAGGGTTCATGTCATTCTGGCAGGCCTGAACTGACATTTAAGAAATGAGCAAACCTCAGGCCAAAACAGCAATCTCATTCTAGGGAAGCCGGCCATAAAAGTCTCTGCCGAGCCTCCAATGCCGTTGTTAGGACACAATCCAGCGAGATATGGCTCAGGCAGCTTTTTTGCCTTCCACTGTGGCTGAAGACTCATCTATTGCCCTGAGAACGCATTGATTTTCCTTTTTTTCATCTATCTGGCCAGCATCTTCAAGGAGAAGGCGTTCCCGATTGATTTCTGTTTGCCAGAGGGCTCCGGAATCACTGCGAGACAGTTGTTCCAACGCGTGACGTGCCTCTCGTATGCGATTTACACGTCGCAGCATTGTGATAAGCATTAGCTGTGCTTCACCGTCGGTCGGAGCCAGTGCAAGTAAAGAACGTATTCGTGTCTCTGCTGTGAGCCAGTTGTGTGCAAGGTATGCGTTTCTCGCTTCTAGAAACAATCGTTCAACCCGTGCATCCTGTTTTTTTGGAATTGGCGTTGGAAAACGTGAAATAGCTGACGTCGTTGCCAGGATCCATACCGCAAAGGTTGTTGTCCAAATACCTATTGAGATTTGAAGATCGACAACATCAGACCAAATCCATGTGGTAAGAATGGCCATGTCGAGGAGTACAGCAAATGCAAGAGCTATGACGAGCCCACCGATACTTCCACGTAACCAAAGCCAAGGAAGACCGGGCCAAATTAGCGTTAATGAACGAAAAAAAACCATAGAAGGAGTTTCCGTATTAGACTGAGTGGCCGGAGAGTGTAGAGATCTCCCCCCATTTTTCCAAGATGTCTGCAGGCTACAACAAGGGATGAAATCGAAAGAAGACAACGGTTCGAAGATCCAGTGTCGGGTAAACCCCGGTGTCTGGCGGCTTTTCGATGCTTCGGCCAATCGGGCAGTTGAGGCGATTCGAGTGATTGAGGATACGTTGCGATTTGTCCTTGATGATGTATTCCTCACACAGTTAGCGAAGGATATACGTCACGAATTAGTTGCCATACTCCTGAGTGATAGTTTGAAGGGGCGGTCAACGATGAGAAATGTCGCCGGTGATGTGGGCGCATTGATGGGATCAGAGTCTGCCCAGGTGCGTAATAGTTCAGAGGATCTTGTTGCAGCGAATGTTGCTCGTGCGACGCAGTCGCTTCGAAGTCTCCAGGAATGTGTCGGTTTGATTGCACCTGAACTTGGTAAGGACTTTGAAACGTTTCGCCTCAGAATCTATGCCCTGGAAAAAGCCATACTTGGTACGGTCAAGGCTACTGCTCGGCTTGATGGCATCCATCTGTATGTGTTGGTTGATGCAAGTCATGATGAAAAAAGCTTTGTGGATCACATTGAAGCACTTTTTTCTGCTGGTGTTGGAATGATACAGATTCGTGACAAGAATCTATCGATACCAAGTCTCGTTGAACGAACAAAACTGGCTCTTAATGTCTCCCGGCGATATGCATGCGACGGAGGTCGTCGACCATTAGTGATTGTCAACGACCATGCTGATGTGGCGCTTGCTACTCATGCTGATGGTGTTCATGTCGGATGTGATGATCTGCCAACATCTCTTGTGCGACAGTTACTCGGGCCCCGTGCCATCGTAGGACGAACAGCACATAGTCTGAGTGAAGCTCAAACAGCCATTCTTGATGGAGCGGACTACCTTGGAGTAGGGCCTTGTTTTCCAACGACTACAAAACAGTTCCAGCATTTTGCGTCACCAGATTTTCTGATAAGTGTTACCAGTTCGGTGAGTTTGCCAGCCTTTGCGATTGGAGGCATCACAATCGAGCGACTTGATGAATTAGTTGCATTGGGATTTAAGAGAGTCGCAGTAGGATCGGCAGTTGCCAGCCAGACTCATTCTGGAGTCATGGCAAAGGAGTTTATCAATCGGCTCTCTCTGCTTGAGTCTGCAGAGCAGAATTCTTGAGGGCGTATACGATTGCCTGTGCCATCTCAGACTCATCGCCTCGGTTATATCCAATCCAGACTTTTTGAATGCGCCCATCGATTCCAATCAAATAAGACGTGGGTAGTGACGTAAAACCAAAGTCTTGAGAAAATATCTTTTGGAGAGATGCGTTCGGGTCAATCCAGGCATCGATATGAATGCGTTGTCCCTCGAGAAATTCATTCACGTAAGGAATGAGTGTGTCAGGACGGTCCTGGTCGCAAGCAATAGCAACTAGTTGAAATCGTGGCTCATCAGCGAGCCTGGTGGCGAGGCGAGAAAGTCCTGGCAGTTCGCGACGACAAGGTGGACACCACGTTGCCCAGAAATTAAGAAGTGTGACTCGTCCCTCAAGCGTTGGACTTGCTTGTGAAGGATTGGAAACAGAGACAGCAGGTAACTGGTCAACAACCTTGCCAATTGACGGATGGGGAAGTTTTTGTGTCTCACAGCCGATGAAAAAAACGGTGATGAGAAAAAGACATCGAAGTATTATTTGTGTCATGGTCGATTGAAAAGGTGAGGCAGGGGGTGGGTGGCGTGTTGTCAAGTGATGTGTGCAAGGCGAAGGGAGGTTTGGAGTGTACGAAGTAGAAATGAAATTTCCAATCAAGGATGATGAATCGATAAAGAAAAAACTTGTACATGTTGCAGCTCGATTTGGCGATCCGATTTCACAGATCGATTACTATTTTGCACATCCCGTTCGAGATTTTTCGAAGACGGATGAGGCTCTTCGGTTAAGAAAGTCGGGGCAAAAAGTCGTCATGACGTGGAAGGGACCGCGAGTTGATTCTTCCACAAAGACCCGTCGCGAAATCGAACTCCCCTTAGGAGACCACGGTCTTCCGAGTCATCAAACCATTCTTGACTGGACGGATATGCTGGTTTCACTAGGTTTTCAAAAAGTTTTTGAAGTTGAAAAGAAACGTCAGCCAGTTCGTGTTCATTGGCGAGGGAGTGAAATTGATGTTGCACTTGATCACGTGAAAAACCTCGGGCATTTTATGGAACTCGAACTTCAAGCAGGCAAAGAAGAAGTGGTTCAGGCACAAGATGCAATCAGATCCCTTGCGAAAGAACTTGGCTATTTTGAAGATGAAAAGAGAAGTTATTTAGAACTGTTACTTTCCCAGCAGCCAACGAATAACACAGACGGCTAATGAGTAATGTCATTTTTTTCATTGAGTACAATAATCGCTGGGGCATGACTCTTGGCTTGTGTCTCATCAAGCCATGCGAATGACATAATGGTCAGTCGATCACCAATTTTGCCAAGATGTGCCGTAGCACCATTGAGTTCAATAACGCCTGTGCCAGGATCACCATAAATCACATACGTTTCAAAACGTTCTCCATTGCTGAGATTACCGACCAAGATTCGTTCATACGCCCGAAGGCCGACGCGTTCAGCAAGGTCTGATGCAATGGTCAGACTCCCCTCATAGTCAACGGAGGCGCCAGTGACTGAGGCACGGTGAATTTTCGATTTGAGAATGCAACTCGTCATCAGGATACGTCAATGAAGTGGTTTGAATACAGCTGATACAGGTGAAGGGATCGAGATATCTTGACCCGTGAATTCTAGCATGCCGCTTGAAGGGTTTATGGTAAAGATTGCTACGGAGTTGGATTTTTGGCCTTCGGCAAAAAGATGTCTACCGTTGGGTGAAAGAGCAAAGTGTCGAGGAGTATCAACGCGAGCAGGAACAGTTCCAGAAAAAGACAACTTTCCAGTTGATTCATCGATGCGATAGGTAGTGATCGAGTTATGGCCACGATTTGATACATAAAGAAAACGCCCTGAAGGGTGAGCAGCAATTTCAGCGCAAGAAAATCCTCTTCGGTCTGTTACATCTTTTGGAAGCGTGGAAATTGACTGTAGTTCTGATAGGGTGCCAGCGTTAGCGTCGAATGCAAATGCTGTTACGGATAAATCAAGTTCGTTGACGCAATACGCATATTTTCTGTTTGGGTGTAGGGCAAAATGACGTGGTCCGGCACCAGCCTGAGTAGACACTGAGCTATGTGGTTGAATCGTGGCATTTCCAAGGTCAAGGTCGTAGATCAAAACTTTGTCGAGTCCAAGATCACAGACAAAGGCAAAGCGACCATTTGGAAAAATATCAGCAGAGTGCCCATGGGGTTGCGCCTGACGCTGTTCATTGATACCAGTTTCTCCTGAACGGTTGTATGGATGCTGGATAAAGCCTCCAGGAGTTTCTTTTGAAGCAGATTTTAGATGCCCGGTGTCTGTGAGGCCAAGGCACACAGTGCTACCACCGCGATAGTTCGCTGCAAGAACTACTTTGCCACCTGGGTCAACCGAGAGATGACACGGACCTGCTCCTCCAGAAGATTGGTGATTTATTTTCTGTAGGCTTCCATCGGTCATGTTGATTCGGAATGATGCAATAGCACCAGAAGGTTTTCCATCAAGACCAGAAATTTCAGAAACGGCATAAAGAACAGGGAGTTTTGGATGAATGGCAAGAAATGACGGATTTGGTGTGGCAACGGCTAATGTAGGTTGTGTGAGTGTCCCTCTGGCTGCATCAAAGCGAGCAACATAAATACCCTCACCACCACTCTTCTTATTTGTATAGCAACCAAACCAGACAAAGTGTGTGCCGTTATCATTGCAGTAGGCCACTGAACAAGTAAGAAGGAAAAAGAGCCAAATCTGGGTGACAATTAAGAAGCCTATCCATCCCTTTAGGCTTCGTGGCGTTTTCCAATCAAAACAAGTAGTGGACAACATAGCTTCTCGCACCTCATGCTACATGCGTCATGACATCTCAGCAAAAACTGAATCGTACTCCGGATGGGATCCTGTGCAATGTAACCACTACAGATGCCGACGCGGGGAATAATCCAGAAATCCGAAACATGTTTTGTTTTGTGATCTACCAGGTGTTGATTCGTGTAGGCTGGATCTTCAAAACAGAAACTGTGATTATGCCCGCTATTCTTGATGCAGTCGCAGATTCGGGATTTCTCCGCGGCCTTTTGCCAATTCTAAATCGTTCTGGCCAGAGCCTGACACAGTTATTTGCTTCTGGTCGACTCAGTAGATTGGCTATCCAAAAATGGATTCTCGTTTGTACATCTCTTTCTATGGCTGCCTGCTTTGCGGCATTGTCGCTAGCGTGGGTTTCCCTTGAGGAGTTTTATCCTCACATGCTGTCAGCATTATTTCTGTTTCTGTATGGAATATTTTCTATTTCAAATGGGCTCAATCAACTTGTAGCAGCATCTCTTCAAGGAAAACTGGTTTCTCCAGCTCGTCGTGGACGGCTTATGGTGGTGAGCGTAACAATTGGGAGCATTGTTGCTGTTTGTGTGGCAATTATTTTTCTTGGTCCTTGGCTTGAGTCGAGAGGCAATTTTTACAAGATTTTTGGAGCAACATCGTTATTTTTTATGATCGGTGCAATCGTGCCTGTTTTCTTTTGTGAGCCAGCATCAGATGCCGTAACGGAACCAAGACGCCACATTGTAGGTAGAAGAAGACAGTTGTGGAAACGAGTACGAGACCATGGAAACCAATGGAGGGCATTACTTTATGTAAACCAAGATCTTATGCAGCTTTGTATCGTTGCAGCATCGTTTTCAGCTGCTCTCATTATCTTTCCACACTATCAGGCTTTTGCGCGTGAATGTCTTGCTGTAGAGAGTAGTAGCCTTCTGACTTGGGTGATTGTTCAGAACGTTGCAACAGGTTTCGTGAGTCTCGTGGCTGGGCCTGCATCGGATCGACGGGGGACTCGCATCGTTCTTATATGGCTTATATTTCTTTCAAGCCTAACTCCTATCACCGTATTGACACTATCTGTTCTATCCCGCGACGTGGCTGCAAACCTATTTTGGATCGTTTACGTGCCTCTTGGGCTCAATCCGATCACATTGAAAATATTTACAAATTATGCCCTAGAGTTAGCTCCAAAGACGAGTGATCAGGCGCGATATGTAAGTATTGTTGGGGCGGCGTTGGCTCTTCCCTTTTTGCTCTCTCCGGTCGTCGGCATTGCAGTCGATATGGTTGGCTCCCTGCCCGTTTTCACTGGTGGGGCAGCAGCAATCCTACTCGGTGCTGTAGCGGCAACAAAACTACCTGAACCACGTTTTCGTTGTGTTGCGTCATACAAACAGATTTGATATCAGGATCGATCAGAGTTTACGATGATGACATAAATATAGTTCCTAAGTATCACGTTGGAGTCTCAGTCCATGAATATGTTTCTCGGTCGATGTCTTCTTGCATTTGGATTTTGTATGCCTGCTGCGGTTGGCATAGCTGCCACGGCCCCGGAGGATGCTACCTGTCCTGTATCAGAAAAAAAATGTAATGCTGAAAAACATGTTGCGTTTGACGGAGGGCAGGTCTACTTCTGTTGTGCTACGTGTCAAAAAGCATTTGAGGCTCAACCTTCAAAATTTGCGGCAAAGGCTCATCATCAAATGGTGAGCACCGGTCAGTTTGTTCAAAAAAGTTGTCCAATTGGTGGAAGGCCAGTCAAAGTGGGAACGCAGGTAAACATCGGTGGTGTGGAGGTGGGTTTCTGCTGCAACAAGTGCAAAGCGAAAGTCCAAAGTGCTTCCGCTGAGCAACAGATCACTATGGTTTTTGGAAATCTTGAGAAGGGCTTCACACCCGCGTCAAAATAGCCCGTGAACTGGTCTAGGGCTGACACTTGAAAACTGGAATACTCCGTAGACTTGAAAGGTCCTGTGGAGAAGTTTATGCGCGTTTTTGTTTCAGCTGGTGAGCCCTCGGGAGATCATCATGCAGCACTCCTTGTGCGCGCTATCAAATTACAAAAACCTGAAACAGAGTGTGTTGGACTTGGTGGTCCGAGTATGGCTGCTGAAGGATGCAACCTTATTGCTGAAATGACTCAGTTGGCAGTCATGTGGTTTGCTCGGGCTCTGGCAAATGTTCATCACTTTGTAGAACTGGCTCGACGAGCAGAGCGTAGTTTCCTCGATAATCGGCCAGATGTGTGTGTCCTGGTTGATTTCCCTGGTTTTCATTGGTGGTTAGCCTGGCGCGCGAAGCGGCATGGAATACCTGTTGTTTTTTATTGTCCACCTCAGATCTGGGCATGGGCCAGTTGGCGAAAGAAGAAAATGCGTCGCCTTATTGATCATGTCCTATCGGTTCTGCCATTTGAGCATGAATGGTTTATCGAACAAGGTATTAGTAGCACACTTGTCGGACATCCTTTTTTTGATGAACTCAAGCCAAATGAGCATTCAACATATGAATCGAGTGAACAGCCCTTTGTGGTCCTCTTGCCAGGTTCGAGACGTCAAGAGATTGACGCTAATTTCGAATCGATTGTGAAGGCTGCAAGTATCGTAAAGAGCAAGATACCTGAGGCGCAGTTTATTGTGGGAGCGCTTCACACACGACACGCAGTTTATATTCAACAAAAAATGGCAAGAATAATGGACGAGATAGACAGCCTTGATCTTGTTGTTGAGGCAGGTCGTACGCGGCATCTTATTACAAAGGCTCACGCAGCTATTGCTGTGAGTGGTTCAGTCTCTCTGGAACTGCTGATGGCTCGTGTCCCGACTGTAATTGTCTATCGTATAAGTGGCATTGCCTATGTTGTGCAGAGTTGGTTTCGACATGCACGATTTATCACACTGGTCAATCTGCTTGCCTGCCGAAAGCCTGTCGGCCCAGTACGCCCGGTACTTAAGCCTGACTTCGGTGTGCCAGAAGTAGACCCAGAGATGGCGTTTCCAGAATATCTAGTAGTTGGAGACCCGGCAAAACAGCTTGCCGACCACATTATCCGGTGGCTTTCTGTTCCATCCCTGAGAAAAAAGATTGTTCAGAATCTAGATGCGATTGCTGATACTGTTGCCCACCCTGGATCAGCCGAACGAGCAGCGACGGCAGTCATTGCGATTGCTGGAGGTCGGTCCCCAGAACGAGCGTTGGGGCAATGGCTGGATCAACGCACTCAGGCAGCATAACGTATTGGATCGGATATTCTTCCCGGTGAGAATATGTACTGAGAGTTGTTTGAGAAACAATATCTTTTCTCTCTGGATAATGTGCCAGAGAAATATCAGGTGGTTTGATGAAACAGCATTTTATAAGTATCTCAATTTGTTTTCTTCTCACTCCTTTGTTGTTAGCAGCAGATAGTCCAACACAACAGCCAAATATCATATTGATTGTTTCTGATGACCTCACGTCTACTGCAATACAATCGTTTGGTAACAAAACCTGTAACACACCAAATATCGATCGACTTGCAGCAGAAGGCGTGACGTTTAATCGCACGTATTGTCAATATCCAGTGTGTGGAGCAAGCCGAGCATCGTTTATGAGTGGGTTGTACCCTGAGACCACAGGTTTTCTGGGAAATATCAAATTGCTTGGAAGTTATCGAGCATTAAACCCAACGTTTGCTGAGCATCCAAGCATCGGAGGCTTCCTCCGACAACATGGGTATGTGTCAGCCAGAGTATCAAAGATCTACCATATGGGAGTTCCAGGAGGTATCGAGGCGGGTGAGCCTGGCGGTGACGAACCAGACTCATGGGATCGAGCATATGACGTGTGGGGTCCAGAAACAGGAAGTGTCGGCGAATTCAAAAACCTTTCGCCCGCGATGAAGCACTGGGGAGGAGCGTTTGTTCGGGTCATTGTCCCAGACGACCATTCACATACCCAGACAGATGAATTAGCCATTAACCAAGCGATAGCAATTTTAGAAAACCGTTCACGTCATCGAAATGAAAAAAACTTTCTTAAGCCAGGGCAGCCCTTTTTTTTGGCAGTCGGTCTCGTGCGACCCCATGTGCCACTCATTGCACCAGCAAGACATTTTGCAGCGTATCCGGCTAAGGACATGCATTTACCTGTTGTGCCAGAGAATGATCTCCAAGATGTTCCGGTTGAAAATCGAAGAAAAGCAAACAAGACCATGTATAAGATGACCGACGCGCAACAGCATGAAGCGTTAGCAGCGTATTATGCGAGTGTTTCCTATATGGATGAACAGGTTGGTCGACTTCTTCATGCGCTTGATGCATTAGAATTGGCAGATAATACAGTCGTTGTGTTCATCTCAGATCATGGCTGGTTATTGGGTGAACATGGCTGCTGGCAGAAATCAAATCTCTTCGAACCAACATGCCAGGTCCCTCTGATTATTCGCGCTCCTGGGTATGAAAAAAGTGCTGGCGCCACAAGTTTTTGCCTTACGGAACTTGTGGATATTTATCCAACAATTGTTGAGCTGGCAGGCCTTGAGAGTAAGGCACCTCGCCTCTTGGAGGGATACTCTCTCGTTCCCCTCCTTCGTGATCCTTCGAGTAGTAAGTGGTCACGATCAGCAGCCTATACCGTTATGGGAGGAAAGCGAAATATCCATCGTTCTATCCGCACTGAACGGTTTCGCTATAGTCAATATTCTGATGGAAGTGAAGAGTTGTATGATCATGAACTCGATCCAGATGAGCATACAAATCGTGTGGGGGATCCCCAACTAAGAGAAAACCTTGATGCCATGCGAGGTATCATGTCGGATCAAAAAAAGAGATGGTCTCCGGCTCGTCAATGATGACGGTTATGGAAAAAGAACATAGGAAAGCTTGTTGCAATGCTAGGCATTGTGGTGTTCCAATGCTTTGCGGATGTCCTGCAACTCTAATCGAAGATACTTTTCAAAAAGGCTGATATCCGCACTATGAATAAGCATGTTTGCGCCAAGTTCTAAAAACTTGACATGCTGTTCTACATTTCCCCAAAAATGAATCCCTGCGCCGAGAGAAGCTGCACGGGCTTGTTTGAAGATCGTTGCACACGTCTTGAGGAAGAGTGGGTGGTCATACTGCTCGGGAATCCCAAGGCTGCATGTTAGATCATGCGGGCCAATGAGCACTGCATCGAGATCAGGAATGGCAGTAATGTCATTGAGTGCTTCCAACGCTGGAGTGCTTTCAATGTTAACGATTAGAATTCTGTCCTCGGCATGTTCTTTGATGTAATTATCTAATGCTGTGTTCGCTTGTTCCTTCGACAGCAGTGCATCCAGTCTTTCACCCTTTATTGGCCTCATTTTTACAGCACCACGAAGCGCTTGCACCTGATCAACCGACTCAACATACGGTGCAATAATTCCTGATGCACCTCCGTCGAGAGCCATAGTTGCAGCAAAAGGATCGGGGGAAGGAATTCGAACGAGTGCAGGCAGTCCAATGGACGCATAGGTCTGGCACATCCAACTGAGTTGGTGTCGATCGATAGCCACATGTTCAGTGTCAATGAAAACGAAATCAAGACCACACCGTTGTACAACTTTTGGCCATCGCGGTGATGGTGAGACGATAAGGGTACCAAAGACAGTTTGTCCAGAATGGAGAAGGCGGCGAAGTTGTACTGATGTCATGGTGTAATTTTTAACTTTCCAAATTGAATATGTGTGCGTGGTTTGTCGGCTATGCCGCTATCCCAGACACATCGGAACTCATTTGGAGATACCTCCACGAGCGTTGGATAGGAATTTTTTATACCAGCATGATAAAACGTTTTTTCCTTGCTCCAGGAGTTGTTTTTTGCTTTTGTTTTGTACCGAAGGGATGTTCGCCCTCCATTTGGAAACCCTGGTGCAATGTCACGCTGAGCAGGTCCATCGTTATACACATAGAGTTGCGTTCCAGTTGATGTGATGCCGAAAAAACCTTTTGATTTTGCATTGTGAAGGTCAGGTTCTTCCTGGGCTGGCGACCATGTGTGTCCACCGTCGCTACTAACGCTTGAGTAAGCCCTCGGAGGATCAGTTGTAAGATTTGTTTCATCATAGTTTGCAGTGCGCATGACGATCTTCAGCTGGCTGCGTTTATTATCATTGATAATATTGCCTTCGTGAAGAAAAATTTTTTTATCCTTTGGCTGTGGAATGAACGCCTCAAGTTTCCACTCTAAAAGACTTGTGCTGCTGAGGACAAAGTGGTCTCTTGAGCCACGTGAATCTGCGGCAAGCGTATTTCGATGGGCAGGCAGTAGGAAGATGTTTCTATTGCCTTGCTTGGCTGTAACAGGAGCACCATTGAGAATTAGTGGACCGCGGTAATGCATTGCAAGTTCTACATGAGTCCACGTGCGTCCACCATCAGCAGTAAAAGCTCCGGTGAGTTGTGAGTCTTCACTGTCTCGCCGTGTAATGGGGCATCGCATCACGAAGCACCAAACAATATCTTGGCCGGGAGCACGGTACAGAACAGGATTAGCGTATGCGTATTGCTGAGTGCCGTTTCTTTGACTGTGATCAAAGAGGAGAAGCGGTTTTGACCATGTTTTACCATCGTTTTTAGAAAGTGTAATCAGAATGTCTCCCATGTCTTTCTTCCCGTGAATCATTGCTCCAAACGCAACGATTAGGAGGTCTGGCTTGTTTCCTTGCGCAATGACTGGCTGCCAAAGTCTCCATGCGTGATCATGGTTTTCGATGTGGTCTAGGATGCACACATTCGTTACATCTCCGTCATAAACTTGAGATGAGTCTGCTGTCCCTCCAGAGAGTGAGCAGAAAACGATAAAGATCGTTGTCCAATGTGTCAGATTGTTTTTGAGCATGTGTGAGGATTCCGAGGGTGTATCAACAGTGTGATTCGTAGTGAGAACATGGTGCCAGTAAAAACAAATGTTGATGTCGGGAAGAGAAATTTCAAGATTCCTATGTTCGGAATTGAACGTCTATGCGTATGGAGTGTTTTTCGATTCTTGGGCCGGCACATACGACTCTCCACTAAATTGATATAGCATATACAGGCCGTGGTGAAATAATTTGTATGCGTTTTGCTTCGTCAATTATTCAATCTGCTAGTACAAGAAAAGGTGGCACTCAAAAACCATGTTTCTCTCAGAGCCGCAAGTAACGTCTGCCGATCTTAGGTTTTCACTCTTCGGCATCCCAATTCGAATTTCAGCGTGGTTTTGGTTGGCAGCTCTTCTTTTTGGATGGAATATTTGCCAATTTTTTGCTGCTGGTGATCAAAGAGTGCTCCTCCAATACCTCTTGCTGTGGACTGGTGCTGCATTTCTTTCGATTCTTATTCATGAAATGGGTCATGCTCTTGTGTACCGATACTTTGGTCAGGATACACAGGTTGTGCTCTACCATTTTGGGGGACTTACAATTCCTTCCATGTGGGGAAACCGAGGTGCAAGAACTCCTCAGCAGCAGTTTCTTGTTTCTGCTGCTGGTCCATTTGCTCAACTCATGTTTGTTTCGCTCATGATTGCTTTTTTCAAAATGGCTGGTTATTCCGTGCCATTTCCAATTTCATCTATTGGAATGAAGTTTGGCTTGTATGAGGGTAACGAAATCAATTCGCCATTGCTTTTTGCCGTTGTCTCTTTCCTTATCCACATCAATATTTTTTGGCCAATTCTCAATCTTATACCTGTTCCACCACTCGATGGTGGTCAAATGGTACGAGAGGGCCTTCTGTCGTTTGGTGTCACCGATGCAGCAAGAATTGCAAATATTATTGGCGTTGGGGTAGGCGGGGTCATTGCGTGGAATGCATATATACGAGGACAGCCGTTTCTTGGGATTATGTTCGCAATGCTTGCAATCTCTTGTTATCAGTCAATTTCCCGTGCAGGGCGCTGGTGACTCTTGATATCGAGGATGTGTCGAAACAGTTCCCCTTCATCAATCTGTTTGCTTTTGTAAGGCGGGCTGCCAGGGAAGGCGACCTTCCACCTCCAGTTGCAGCGCAAGACTCAGGAAGGTGCGAATAACCACGATCAACCCAAGAACCCCAACACTTTCAAGTGTCGGGGTGACAGCAACGGTTCGAATAATGTCAGCTGCTACAAGGAATTCAAGCCCAAGGAGAATGCCTCGTCCAAGATTTTGCCGGAATTGTCGATACCTCCCCATCGAAACATCTGGTGTGAAGAGTCGAATCGACGCATAAATGATTCCAAGCACGACAACGAGGACCCCAGCAGCATCGATGGCTAAACCGACTTGTTCGATGACGGCATAGACGTCATTTAGGCTCATGTGTGTTTCTCCAATACAAAAAGAGAGATGTGTCCAGTTTTGCTTAATGACATTGTTTTCTTGTCATGCACAGGCGCTCAATGTTTTGAACCTACGCATGCCTTAGAGAACTGGTAGAGAAGGCATAGGTGGTTGAGAAGCATGTGATGATGCAAGGTTCTTGACCAGACGTTCACAGATTGACTCGAGATATGGTTTCACTGTTGAGTCATCAAAATTTGCTGATGTTTTTCCGGCATCGCCGTGCTCTCGAATAGGGATCTGAATCGGAACATCACCAAGAAATGGGATGTCAAGATCTTTTGCTGTTCGTTCAGCCCCTCGAGAACCAAAAATATGGTAGTGCTTATTGGTATCGGGGCAGATGAAGACACTCATATTCTCAACCATCCCAAGAACAGGAATATTTACTTTTCGAAACATAGCAATTGCCTTTGTTGCATCAAGTAATGCCACATCTTGTGGTGTGCACACAACAACAGAACCTGTTAATGGCAACACCTGAGAAAGCGTTAGTGCTATATCGCCAGTGCCCGGTGGCATGTCAATAATGAGGTAATCAAGTTGTCCCCATAGTGTGTCTCGTAGCATTTGGGTGATAGCACCGTGTAGCATGGGCCCTCGCCATACAACAGCCTCTCCCGGTGGAACCATAAATCCCATCGACATGACTGGCATCGTCTGCGAGGCACTTCCGCCAGGCGCATACTGCATGGGAACAATTTTACCCTCATGAATGTCGGGTCTTCCGGAAAGACCAAGCAGATGCGGTACACTTGGACCGTAAACATCTGCATCAAGGAGGCCAACAAGGCTACCTGCTCGAGCAAGTCCTATCGCCAGACTTGCAGCAATCGTACTTTTGCCAACACCACCTTTTCCACTCCCAACGGCAATAACACTCTTTGTCTCAAGACCAATTTGGCCAATTTTGGCTGGCGGACGATCATGCGCTACAACTTCGATCGTAATGTTTTGAACCTCTGGAAACTTTGCTCGAAGAAGTTCTTCTATACGACCGCGAGTCTGTTTCCAAAGAATAGCCGAATGGGTTGTTAGACCAACAGTAATGGAGATGAGGTCATTCTCGATAGTAATTTCTTTTACTTGACCTAAGTCTGTAAGTGGGCGGCCTGTTTCAGGATCTGCGATTTCGGAGAGAACATTTCGTAGAACTGTTTGATCAAGATGAGTGCTCATGTATTAATCACTTTGTACCAAATTGGTGTAAGGAGTTGTTGTATCAGAATTAGCAGTCAAGATATTCGTCGCCGTGGCACCAGCTTGATTTGCTGGTGAAAATAGTCGTTTTGGTTGCAATGTTACAATGAGTAACAAGACAACGCACACCAGCATTCCCAGGCCAGCAGGGAGCCCGCCATCAGTCTGCACGCCCTTTTTGGTGGATCTAAAGTACATGGCAGCAATAATTCGGAGGTAATACACAGCTGCAATAGCAGCATTAAGGACCAGCATAACGGCTAATGAGACAAACCAAGCGCGTCGACTACCTAAGACAACAGGACTTGTCCAATCAACCTCTAGGGCACTCATTGCCAAAGAAAACTTACCCCAAAAACCAGGTAATGGAGGTATTCCGGCGAGGGATAAAAGAAATAACGTTAGTGAAAATGCAGCAAAAGGATTTGTTGATGACAGACCGTTGAGATCATCAATCGTACGGATTTCTTCACGAGGTGGTCGAGTCCCTTGGCCAGTTGACCACTCTGGCCAGACATGCCCCAAATATGTGATGCCAGCAAATACTCCAATAGTGGCAAGTACATAGGTGGCGATATACAAGAGAGTTGCAGACATTCCTCCAAGACTTGTCCAAATGGTCTCAGCGGTATCGGCTCCATCAAACGAATGCTCTGATCGTGTGACTGCAGCAGCGGCAGCGACAGCAATACCTATGAGCAGATATCCGGCATGAGCAATTGAAGAGCAAGCAAGTAAACGACGCATATTTGTTTGAACCAATGCCATCACATTTCCAACAGTCATGGTAATGGCAGCGAGAATAGCCGTGAGATGCCAGAGAAAAGACAAGTGAATGAGAGCGGCAGGCCCCACGCTACCTGATGCGCCGAGGGGTGGGATAGCAAATGAAAGAATACGAGACAGTAATACGATACCGGCAATTTTCGGTAGGGTAGATAAAACGGCAGCATTCCCAGGACTGGTTCCCTCATATACATCAGGAGCATAGAAGTGCATGGGCGTCGCGGCCATTCGAAATGCTACTCCAGCCAAAGCCATACCGACGGCGACCGGTAAGAGGACTGCAACCATATTCACAAGTTCGAGATTGGAGGATCGCATGGCAGTTCCAATTGCAAGTAGATTGGTCGAACCACCAATCCCATAAAAACAGACCAACGAATAAAGAAATAATGCGGAAGCGACAAGTGACAGAAAAAAGTATTTCAGACTCGCTTCCTGACCACGAGCATCTGTTCGCTTGAGTGCCAGCAGTATGTACGTCGGAATTGAAACAAGTTCCAATCCAATAAACATAAGAGCAAGGTCGTTCGAGAGCCCCACGAGTGAAAGGCCGGCTAAAAGAATAAGAAACGTTCCTGCTTCTTCGCATGTGCCATTGTGAGAGCGGCCACTGCCATAGGTGGTAGCTGATTGGAATCGATCACCACTCAAGACAAGTACAAGTAGCCCTCCGGTTGCAAATACAAGCCACCGAATAAAGATCGAAAAGCTATCAATGGTGATGGGGCCTGAAATAATAGAAGAACCAGCAGGAGGTAGACTACCAGCAGTTCCCATGGCTGAAAGAATGCCAATCAGAGCAATGCTCCAGCCTTTTCGAATGCCAAAAAAGGCTCCTCCGAGAATGGCAATTAACGCTGACACGATAAGCACTATCTCAGGCGTAAGCAGTTTTATTGTTTCGAGTGAGGTCATCATGGCGTGTGTGGTAGCTTCAATTAGTGAAAGTGCACGAAAGTGTCCTGAGTCTTTTTTGTGACTGGTTCCGGCAAGGTACTCATTTGATTCATAAATGCATCTCGAGCAGCACCAGTCGAAAATTCAATTGCTGGTGCTGCCGGACGAAGAAACGTTTGTGGGACAATACCAATCCACACAACAAAAACGACCAGAGGAATCAAGGCCGCAGCTTCATGCCATCGGATGTCACATTGGGCAGCGACGTCAGGTGTTGAATCACTCTTCAGATGATCACGGCTGTCTCTTGGCGGCTCACGTGATGGACCAAAGAAGACACGTTCAACAGCCCAAAGCATATACCATGCACCGAGGACCACTCCGAATACTGCTGATATGGCCATAATCAAGTAAGGTTGAAAAAGTGAGTCAGCCACGCCTGTCCAAGCTCGCTGAAATGAGCCCGCTAGAATCATAAATTCACCAACAAAACCGTTAAGGCCGGGGAGCCCAATACTCGAAAACGTAAAGAGGAGAAAAAGTACAGTCAGCCATGGTGCCTTTGTCGCGATACCACCGAGATTGGAAATACTTCGAGTATGGAATCGTTCATAGATCATTCCGACCAATGCAAACAGTCCAGCCGAAGAAAGACCGTGATTAATAAGCTGTAGATTCGCGCCCTCCACTGCAACGGGCTCGAGGGCAAAAAGACCGAGCACAACATACCCCATATGGCTCACAGACGAATAAGCGACAAGACGTTTGAGGTCAGTTTGAGCAAGCGCAACTAACGCTCCATAAAGAATCCCAAACACACCTAATCCAAAAAGCCACGGGGCCGCTGCCGCTGATGCATCAGGCAGCATGGGGAGAGAGAATCGAAGAAATCCATAGATTCCAATCTTGAGCAGCACTCCTGCCAGATCAACACTTCCACCAGTTGGGGCTTCTACATGAGCAAGTGGCAACCACGTATGAAAAGGGACAATCGGCACCTTCACGGCAAAGCCGGCAAAAAGTGAAAAAAATACAATCCACTGCAGCCATCCTCCGTTAGCCGTCATTGGAAGAGGGTGGGACTGAAGTCCTGCCGTCAGTCCTGCAATATTAAATGTAATGGTCCCTGTCTGGGACGCATGCCACAGAACAATCGTAAGCAGACCAAGAAATGAAAGAACACTTCCTGTCAGGGTGTAAATAAAGAATTTAATGGCTGCTTTTCGCCGCTCTTCATGGCCCCATATTCCAATAAGGAAAAAAAGTGGGACGAGAGTAAATTCAAAAAACACATAAAAAAGAATAATATCCTGAGCAGCAAAGACTCCGAGCATGGCTGACTCGAGCAAAAGCAGCAGAATATAGAACCCAACTGATTTTTGTTTGATGGCATCCCAACTGACAAGAACAGCTGTCATTGAAAGCAAAGCAGAGAGACCAAAAAGCCAAATCGAAAGTCCGTCGAGACCAAGCGATAGACGAATATCGAACATGCCGTCCACGAGCCATGGCAGTTCAATATGTGCAAAGGAATCCGATGAGGTAACGGACGTAGGTTGTTCGAGAAACCGAAACACAAGACAACCGGTTGCAATGAGTGTGATCACAGTAGTGATTGCGGCACTCTGTCGTACGGCGACATATCCTCGACTTCCCATGAGCCACGCTACGACAGCCCCAGCCAGTGGCAAGAGAATAACCAGCAGAAGATGTGTAGCAGGAGTCAAAATATTCATGATAAAAAACGCAACCCAAAAATGTCTTAACTTCGAAGTTGCCAGGCAAGAGCAACAACAATGGCAAGCACGCCAACCACACCCGCAAGTGCATATCGCTGCAAAAGGCCAGATTGGAATTGCCGTACGAATGATGCACCAAGTAATGGAATCCGAGCTATCAGTTGGACAAGGCCATCAATTATTCGATTGTCAAAAAATGCAGAAATCAAAGAGAGAATTCGCAGGGAGCGAACAACGAAAGCATCATAGATCTCATCGAAGTAAAACTTTTTTGTGAATAAAACTTGGAGTGGGCCAAGGAATCTTTCAATCTGTGGACCATCGCTGCGACGGCCACAATGCCCATAGGCAGCGAGAAAAAAACCAATGAATGCGGCCAAGGATCCCTGGATAGCAAGATCCCAGTGAAAGACTGGTTTTGTTGTAGTTGCCATAACAGCTGGTGCGCTAAAAGAAGGTGTTGCACCCAAAAAGGTAGACAACGCATGGGTACTGAAGAGAAACCAGCCGCTTGTCGCAGATGCGATTGCGAGTAGGACGAGTGGTGTTGTCATGACCAAAGGAGATTCATGGGCATGATCACCGGCTTCCTTCGGTACTCGAGTCGGACCTGTAAACGTCATAAATACAGCGCGAAATGTATAAAAGGCAGTCAGGCCAGCAGTGAAAAGAGCCATCCAGAACAGAGTGCGGTAGGTCATTGGGTGATCGAGTATGCTCCCTTGAAGAGGTTCATCATCTGGCGAAAAGTTTGAGTTGTCAGCCGCAAGGAGACTTGGTGTGACTGGAGAATGTTTCGATTGGCTTGCATGATGAAAAACATGTTGCGTTGGAATAAAAGCATGATCAGCGTCACCATGTTCGATGTGGTGGGCGCTGGGCCAACCTCGTGAGTGAAGACTTGCCAGTATTTCATCCTTGCTGAAAAAGCCTGCAAATGGCGCGATGCCAGCCAGCGCAAGCGCTCCAATTAAGAAAGTGGTTGCCGTAATGGGCATGATCCGCCGAAGACCTCCAAACCGCCGCATGTCAATGACGCCACCCATTGAATGCATGACAGATCCAGCACCCATAAAAAGAAGTGCTTTGAAAAATGCATGTGTCAGGAGATGAAAAATAGCAGCCGTGAAACCAAGAAGAGTGCCAGTGCCAAGGCTGGCAAACATATATCCAAGTTGACTTATTGTGGAATAGGCTAGAACTTGCTTGAGATCGTTTTGAACAGTGCCAATCAAGGCAGCAACAAGGGCCGTTGTTGCACCGATAATGGACACAATTGCGAGGGCATCAGGACACACAACAAAAAGAGGGCAGCTCCTGGCGATGAGATAAACGCCTGCTGTGACCATCGTTGCCGCATGAATAAGAGCACTCGCTGGAGTTGGGCCCTCCATGGCGTCTGGCAACCAAACATGAAGTGGCAACTGTGCACTTTTACCACACGCAGCTAAAAGCAGAAGAAGACATATTCCGGTTCCGACAAGGCCACCAACGTATCCAGAGGCATCCGCAAGACGGATCTGGCCAAGAATGCCCGGCATAATGACACCGTCAGTCGAGAATGTGTCATGGAAATTCAGCGTCCCATATGTCATCCATAGAAGAAAGATTGCAACAGCAAGACCAAAATCACCAACACGGTTGACAAGAAACGCCTTCTTTGCGGCCCTTGCAGCTTTGGGCTTGTGAAACCAAAACCCAATGAGGAGATAACTGCATGCGCCAACGGCCTCCCAGAAAATGTATACAAGCAGGAAGTTACTTGCAGCAACAAGCATGGACATTGAGAAAACAAATGCTGATACGAGCGCAAAAAACCTTGGGTAACCAGGGTCATCGTGCATATACCCAATTGAGTAGATTGCAACCAGTAAACCAACAGATGTAATGATTGTGAGCATGGTCGCTGTAAGAGGGTCAACACGCAATGCAACCTGAATTGAAAACGGCTGTGCCCCTTCAACGGATGCCCATTGCCACAGGGTTGAAATCATTTCTATTGGTCGAGTAACACTTCCATGAGATCCATGATTGACAACCTGGGCTGTGCCAACAAGGAGGAGGATGGCACAAATGAGTGACGCCCCAATGGAAATCACTGCAGGTACATGACTGCGACAGCCGAGTACGCGGCCAAAGGCAACTGTCAGAATTGCGCCCAGCAAGGGGAAAAGTGGTACAAGAATGGGGAGTACGTCTATCATAAAATTTTTTGCTGCAAGACTCAGATATGCTCCCGTTGAAGTGGGTCTTCTTCATTCGCTTCAGGGAGAACACCAGCTGGTGTAAGCGAAGGAAACTTTTTGGGAAGCGTGTCAACAGCAGGTAGTTCTCGATCAATGATGCGATGAAGAGTAGCTTCACGGAGTGATTGCCAAACAGCTGCATCAAGTCCGCCAGTTCGTGAAAAAGCTCCAAGTACGAAGACGAGTGCAATAGCAGCTTCACAGGCAGCCACAGTTAAAATGAAAATCACAAGAATCTGACCACCCCAGTCTCCATGATAACGGCTCCAGGCAACAAGGCTTACAGAGATGCCCTGCAACATCATCTCAGCACTTAGAAAAACAACGATCATATTGCGTCGTGTGAGCATGCCGATCATGCCTAAACTAAAAAGTATGGCCCCAACAGTCAGTGCGTTTTGTAGTAATGAAGCCTCAGCCATCAGGGCCTCCGCCTTTCTCGTAGACGAGTCTCTTCACCTCGGGCAACAATGGCGATTGACCCTACAAGAGCAATAAGCAAGAGAACACCAGCCGCCTCAAAGGCAATTAAGTGACGACCAAAAAGTTCAGCTCCGATCCGTGCGACGTGATCCGTCTGAAGAACGTTTGACGAACTCGTTAGCTCATTTCCTGCCATGGATGCAGTGCTCGTGGATAGCCGCCCAATGGAGAGCGATAGAATCCCAAGCAAAACAGCACCGGTGATAGTTGACAAAAGTGGCTCATTTGAGACTCGATCGTAGGAAGCCATTCCAGATGGTTGAGCGAGCATAAGCACAAAAAGAAACATGACAAGAATCGCTCCAGCGTACACAACAATGGTTGCAACACCAAGGAATTGAGCGCCGAGGACCAGAAGGATGCCAGCAACTCCGGCCAGAGAAAGGGCAAACCAGATTGCAGCGTACACCGGTGATCGTGACACAATCGTGGCTGCTGCCGATACGACAGCCACAAGTGAAACCAAGAGGAATACAGCCTCATCCCCGAGGCCACCAAGGCGCTTTCCAGCAAGAAGAAATGCAGCCAGTGCGGCAACACCTATCAATGTACCAAGCCATCGAGCACGGCGCTCATGATCGGCTTGCTGGCCGCGTGGTAGGAGTAGCCACAAACTCCAAGCAGATGCAGTCAATGCAATCGCGAGAAGAACTCCGGGAGAGGGCAAAAACATTAGGTTGAACCCTCCGGCGGCACGGGCTGACTCTGTTGATTCTGCTTGAATACCTCTGATTTCATAGGTTCAGCATCTTTTGTGATGTCATACACCCCAAGTAGTTTCTCTTTATCAAAAATCATTTCCTCTCGGCTTTTGCCCGTGAGGTCGAGAAGGCTCGTTAATTCAATGGCATCCACTGGACAGGCTTCTTCACACATGCCACAAAAAATACATCTCAACTCATCAATCTGAAATGCTTCAGGATACTTGTCACGGTCTGGCCAAGGGCTTTCTGTGGCAACAATATCAATACAGTGAGCTGGGCAGGCAGTAGCACAAAGGAAACAAGCGACACACTTTACACGATCATCTTCATCACGATTGAGTCGGTGAACACCCCGATAAATTAATGGGTTGCCGAGAACAGGACGTTGGTCAGGAAAACTGACCGTCACTTTTGGGCTGACGAGATGACGAACTGTTGTTGCAAGCCCCTGAACAAAGAGTGGTAGATACAGCCGCTCAGCAAGGTTCAGCGGCTTCTCTTCCAACCAAGTGATTTCGGGATCGGTTGGCTTCATGAGAATTCATACTCCAGAAAGTTCTTCTTCAACATCGAATAAGTCATGAGTGCGAATAGGTTGATTATCAGTGCCTGAAGGTGAAAAAAAGCCAGCAGTTCCCACGCCAATAAAGAATATGACCCAAGGCATAAGAATCGCGAACCAATTGGTCTGAACTATGCCGATAGCGTTATTCAGTTGAGGACGGAATTCTTCAATGGTGGCAACGGTTATCAGGTTGAGGAGACCGAGCGGTAGCATCACTTTCCACGCAAGGTTCATAAGTTGGTCAAATCGAAAGCGGGGCCAACTCCAGCGAACGAGCATGAAGAACAAAATGACAGCAAAAATCTTTAAGGACAGTACTCCGAATCGAATGAATGCGCCACCCCACGTGACTTCTTCACCCGCCCCGGTAAGTCCCCAGAAATGCCAGCCTCCAAGAAACATAATCACAATCAGAAAAGAAGCTGTGACCATGTGCAGAAATTCTGCAACGAGAAAAAGCAAGAGTTTAATACCCGAGTATTCGGTGTGATAGCCTCCCACGAGTTCCTGCTCTGCTTCAGGAAGATCAAATGGAAGCCGTGCAGCCTCTGCAAAAGCAGCTACAAAAAAGACGATAAAACCAAGAGGCTGCGCAAAGACATGCCACACACCACTGCTTGCCTGAGCAGTCATAATCACATCGAGGCGAAGAGAGCCAACAGATAGGACGACCCCGAGGAGCCCAAGCCCAAGTGGAATTTCATAGGCAACAAGTTGAGCGCTGCTACGTAAACCACCGAGAAAACCATACTTATTATTACTTGCCCACCCGCCGAGCAAGACGCTGTAGACCGTAATGCCAGAAAGAGCAAAGACCCAGAGAACACCGACATCAAGTCCTGGCGCGACAAGGAATGGAACAGGGTCAGGCAGCCCAGGAATATTTAGGGCTGGCAGAACACTACCAAAAGGAATGGCTGCAAAGATTGCAAGCGATGTAGCAAGAATCAACACAGGGGCTACGTTATAGAGAACCTTGTCAACGTGTCTGGGAGTAAAATCCTCTTTGAGAATGATTTTTAATCCATCTGCAAGCGGTTGTCCCAAGCCAAACAGGCGTATTTTTGTAAGTGGCACACCAACACGGTTTGGCCCCTTTCGATCCTGTATCCAAGCCGCCATCCAACGTTCAACGAGCACAAGATATGCCGCTGCTGTCATCAGTCCACCAATAAGGAGACCAATTTTTATAAGGGCGGAAAGTGTTGTGGGTGATGGAAGGAGTACATTCATGCGAGTTGATGAATCCGAAGGTCGACGCCAGTAGATGAAATGTCACCACCGAGTGCAGCAAAAGAAGCTGACGATGCTGCAAGATCTTGGCGAATAGTTTGGGGATTGTAGAGCCCACTACGATTCAGCATCGTCCAAAAAAGACGTCCCTCTGGCCAGACACCTGCTGGAGGTCGGATGGCTTGACGAAAGGTCTGTGCTCGATGAGCGTAGTTCACCCATGTTCCTGAGCGTTCGGCGAATCCCGAAGCTGGAAGTTGCCATGTAGCTAGTTCCATGAGCGGCGATTTGAAAAGATCGTGAACAACGAGTTGCTTGAGTTTTGAAAAGTGATCAGCGGTGTTCGATTCAATCCAAGGGTGTGCGTACCCAGCTGTAACCCATGCCGCATCCACCTGATTGCTTTGAATACGAGAAACAAGATTCTCCCATGTGTTTTCGCTTGAGCTAAAGAGACTGAGGATGTGTTGAACGCCCCTTCGATTGGGACATTTTTCAGCAAGAATCTTGAAGCCGCCGGCAAATGTTTCATCCCGCTGCTCCATTGGAACAAAACCCATTGCCAAAAAAGCCTTTGGATCAATTGCTCGAGCTAATGAGCAGAGTAACCATGCTTCTTCAACAGTAAGTTGAGGAGATACGGCAACTGCGAGTCGCCCGGCTGAACTCAAGTTGGCATGGAGGCGAGTGACAACGTCAGCCCATTCCACCGGTTCGTAGGTCGATTCGGAGCCGATGTCTTGCTGGTTTCCACCAACACGTTGGCGTGCTTCAAGCACACGATTTGTATCATGAATATGGTGCCATCCATAACGACCATCGTCACAGATCCACCATTTGTTTACGTGCATGTTTTCACGTGGCTTGAGTCTATATACCGTATCCTGGTTGTGTTCCGTATAAATTGAGCAGCCAGCAGCACAACCACCACAGACATTTGCTTCTCGCTTAAGAAACCAAACTCGCTGTTGATAAAGGAAATCTTTATCACCGAGTGCACCAACAGGACAAAGATCCACGACATTTCCGGATAATTTATTATTGAGCGGAAAGCCTGGAAAGATATCAATCTCTTCCTTTGTTCCGCGACTTGTGACCATCAGTTCACTCTCGCCACTCACTTCTCGAGTAAAACGAACACAGCGAGTACACATGATGCAGCGATCAACGAACAGTGAAACGGTTGGGCCTACGTCACGTTTCCTGCTGTGGAAGGGATGAAGATCGGCTCGTCGCTCAGCCTGACCATGTTCAAAGTGGTAGTCTTGCAGAAGGCATTCGCCAGCTTTGTCACATGTCGGACAGTCGATTGGGTGGTCAATCAACAATGCCTCTTCGACTCTCGCACGACTTTCCTTTACCTTATCACTTTCAGTGATAATAACCGTACCATCTTTTGCTGGTGTCTGGCATCCGGGTATGAGCTTTGGGACCATCGAAATTTTTCCCGAATCTGGATCGCGTTGCCCTGTTTCGATAAGACACATGCGGCAACTGGCAACTACGGACAAACCTGGATGCCAGCAGTAGTGTGGAATTTCTTTGCCGGCCCGTCGTGCGGCTTCAATACAGTTGAGCTTTTCATCAGCCCCAATCTCAATTTCTTGCCCATCGACAATAACGGTTGCCATAGGAGTTCTCAGTGAGCCTCCACAATTTGTAAAGCGGGAACAGGGTCGTTTACCATCCATCCGGACGGATTTGATGACTTGATGTAGTGCTCAAACTCATCACGAAATTTCTGAATAGCGTTTTTAATTGGCCATGCCGCACCGTCCGCTAGGCCACAGATTGTGCTCCCTGGCATCATCCCCATGGTTTCACCGATTTCTGTAAGAAGTTCCAAATCCTTAATCCGCCCTTTGCCTGCCTTGATTCTTTCGAGCATTCGTAAGCTCCAACTAGTGCCCTCACGGCATGGCGTACATTGACCACATGATTCATGAGCAAAGAAGCGGCACGAGTTATACAGGACATCGACAATACTGGTTTGGTCATCGATCACTACAACGGCAGCAGTACCGAGCCCGAGACATCCAGCTTTTCCTGGGCCCGAAAAATCAAGAGGCGTATCAAGTTCAGCCGCTGTGAGCAGGCCCATGGAAATACCACCTGGGATCACTGCCTTGGCTTGTCGGCCTTTCCAAACACCTTTCCCAAAACGATCAATGAGCTCACGAACAGTGATGCCAAGAGGAGCTTCATAACAACCTGGTTTTTCAATATGACCAGAGAGGCAGTACAGCTTCGGGCCATATGAACCAGGATCGCGGGGATTATCAGGATCCGCTGGCACACCAATGGACTTGAACCATCTCACACCTCGCCGTGCAATCTGAGCCACACACGCCATTGTTTCAATATTGTTGACGACGGTGGGCTTGCGAAAAACACCCTCGATGGCAGGGAAAGGCGGTTTGATTCGCGGCCAGGCACGTTTGCCTTCAAGGCTCTCAATAAGTCCTGTTTCCTCACCACAAATGTAGGCAGCTGCTCCACGATGAAGATAGATATCAAGAGAAAAATTGGTTCCATTGATATTCTTGCCAAGGTAACCAGCGTTGTAGGCTTCGTCGATTGCCGACTGAAGACGAACCCAGCTATTTGGGTACTCATATCGAAGGTAGATGTAAGCAGTCGAAGCTCTCGTTGCATAGGCAGAAAGGATCGTGCCTTCAAGGATCTGATGAGGGTCGTCCTCCATCAGGATACGATTATTAAATGTGCCAGGCTCACTCTCATCGGCATTGACACAAAGATAGACAGGGCCGGGATGATCCTTTGGCAAGAATGTCCATTTTAGTCCCGTTGAAAAACCAGCACCACCACGCCCCCGTAAGCCGGATGACTTTACTAACTCAACAATGTCCGAAGGTTTTTTTTCCTTGAGGAGACGGCGAAGTGGTTCATACCCGCCCCGTTTTTTGTAGCTAGAGAGAGAATAGCTATCAGGCTGCCCAACAGCTTCCAGGAGAACAGGCTGAAACTCAGTCGTCATTGAGTCCCCGCTTTCACATCGTCCAAGGCTTTGTCAGCGGCTTCAGGATTGAGATTTTTCAAAAGTTCATCATTTGCCAAGATGCACGGCGCAAAGTCGCATGCGCCAAGACACTCAGCAGGTTCGATCGTAAGCTCACCGTCCGCTGTGGTCTCGTAAGGCTTAATGCCATTTTTTTGACACAGGTGTTCGAGCAGTTCATCACCGCCTCGCAGAGCACAGGAGATCGATCGACAAACAAAAGCCCGAACTTTCCCATGAGGTTTGTCTTGGTGAAAAAATTGATAAAAAGTGAGGGTGTCCTGAACTTCTGCTGGAGCCAAACCCAAAACATCAGCGATTTCAACAACGGCCTCTAGTGGTACCTGTCGCAATGCTGAATGCACGATATGAAGTGCTGGTAGCGTAAGTGCTTGTCGAGTGGGATAGCGTGAAGCCAACGCCTCAATCTTAGCGAGCATCGTATCAGTAAGGATTTTGCGAGGAGCGATCATATGATGCCTATTTCGTTTTAGCGATCGAGTTCCGCAGCAATAATATTGAGACTGCCAAGTACAGCAACAACATCTGAGAGGGTGTGGCCACGAATAAGTTGTGGAAAAAGTGAGAAATGGAGTACGGAAGGCGGACGGCAGCGGGCGCGATATGCCACATCATTCCCATCGCCAACAACAAAAAAGCCAAGTTCACCGTTAGGCGCTTCGATGGCGGCATAGGATTCCTCGCATGGAACCTCAAACCCACGGTTGCTCATGGATAGTTCAAAGTGTGAAATGGTTCCTTCAATAGATGAAAAGACTTGCTGCTTATTTGGTAATGCTGTTCGTTGATCTATTCCTATATCAACAGGACCACTCGGCAGATTTTCGATTGCTTGAGAAATTATTTTGAGACTCTCCCTCATTTCTTCCATTCGAACTAAGTAACGAGCGTAGCAGTCACCAGCACGAGCACAGGCGACCTGAAATTGAAAATCCTCATAGGCGAGATAGGGCTCATCTTTCCGCAGGTCACGGGTTACACCACTCGCTCTTGCAACAGGGCCAGTTGCACTGCCGTTGTTTGCTTCGTCTTTTGTAAGAACGCCCACCCCTTTGGTGCGATCAACAAAGATGCGATTACGAGTTAGGAGTCGCTCCATATCGTGGAGCGTCTTCGGGAACGTTTTTACAAAGGCACGGATTTTTTCAATTACAAGTGGCGTGAAGTCCTGAGAAGCTCCTCCGACACGAGTGTACGAGTTCGTGAATCGCGCACCACATAAAGTTTCGAAAATATCGTAAATGACTTCTCGTTGATAAAACGCATATAAAAAAAATGTAAAAGCACCAGTGTCGAGCCCAACAGCTCCATTGCAAAGAAGGTGATCACTGATTCGAGCTAATTCAGAAATAATCGTTCGAATATACTTGCAACGCGGGGTGAGTTCGATACCCAGAAGCTTCTCGACGGCATGATGCCACGCCACATTATTTGCCATGGGCGAGATATAATTCATCCTGTCAGTTACTGTCACATACTGATTAAAGTTAAGGTGCTCACCAATTTTTTCAAAACCCGAATGGAGATAACCTATTTCTGGCAGCGCATCCACAACTCGTTCGCCCTCGAGCTTCAAGACAATACGAAGTGTGGTATGGGTGGCTGGATGTTGCGGGCCAAAATTAAGCGTCCACAGATAATCCTCACTCCGTACAGCGGATGACGTATGTTTTTGGACGTTGGGTGTTGGAGAAGCTATGGGCATTGGCTAGCTTTGGTCTCTCGTAATGACAGGGAAATTGTGACGTTCACCGCGTCCCTGAAGAGGATAGTCCTTTCGAAGAGGGTGTGCTGTAAACTCCTCTGGCATAACAAGGCGACGGAGATCCGGGTGGCCTTCAAATCTGACTCCAAAAAGATCCCAAACTTCTCGCTCCAGCCAGTTCGCCCCAGACCAGATCCCAACAACACTTCTGACGGATGGATGAGGATCGTCAACAAACACTCTTACAGTAAGTCTCTGATTGGTGGTCGTACTCGACAGCAGATAAATAAGGCCGAAGCGATGCTCAGCATCGGGATAATCGAGGTAATCAACGCAGGAAATATCGATCAGCAAGTCGAACGCGAGATGTTTGAGAAATTCCAATACTTCATACGAGTGTGATTCAGAAATCACCATTCGTGTCTGATCACGGAATGAAGAGGTGGTGACTGGATCAAAACGTTCGCGAACAGCAGCGATGACATCAGCAAGAGCGAGAGGCAGATTCGTCATTGAAAAGCAAATTGTATGAAAGGGTGGATTTAGGACGGAGGATGAAAGCCAGCAGTTAGTTCGCGTTGAAGGACAGGATTGCGCGAAGCATCAGTGGTCAGCGAATCCGTGGTTTCAACCAAAGCCCTCTTCTTTTGTTGTCGCTGCTGGGTATTAAATTCTCTCCCGGTAATGGTTCCTTCAGACTGAATTTTATCCTGCAAATCAATAATGGCTTGGATAAGTTGCTCGGGGCGTGGAGGGCATCCAGGAACATACATGTCAACGGGGATAAAGCGGTCGATCCCTTGGACAACAGCATATGTGTCAAATACTCCTCCAGTACTTGCACATGCTCCCATTGAGATGCACCATTTTGGTTCATGCATTTGCTGCCATATTCGCTGAAGTACAGGAAGCATCTTCATAACTACTCTGCCTGCGACAATCATAAGGTCGCATTGACGAGGGCTGAATCGAAAGACTTCAGCTCCGAAGCGAGATAAATCATGCTTGCTTGCTCCAGTGGCCATCAGTTCAATGCCACAGCAAGCTGTAGCAAAAGGCATTGGCCAGAGACTATTTTTTCGACACCAGTTTGCTAATTCATCAAGTTTGCTAACAACCACATTCTCTGGAAGTTCAAGACTCGTGTCGTCTATCGCCATCGGAACACCCCTTTCTTCCAATCGTAGGCAAAGCCGACAATGACAAGAGCTGTGAAAACCATTACAGCTGCAAAGACAAGAATTCGACTTGATACCAGTCCGTCAGAAACAGCTGCTTCGATACCTGCAGAAGAGCGACTGGCGACTGCCCACGGGTAGAGAAACAACAGTTCGACATCAAAGATTAAAAAAGTGATGGCGACCAAATGAAAGCGAACATCAAATCGACGTCGAGTGTCATGAACAGGATCCATACCACTTTCATATGGCATTTCCTTTACGGGGCCCTGACGTTTCGGCCCAATGAATTCTGCAAATACCACCAGACCAATAGATACGGTAGCCGCAATTGTGACGAACAGCAGGACGGGGAGGATCGCGTCCATAAGGTAGGTAAGCTTTTTAGAGGGAACGAAGCGTCAAAAGATAAGATATGCGAAAATCAGCGACAAAATACTACATTGTGAAATTACTCACGAAGTCACCGGAAACACAAGCCCGTGCCATGTTACGATTCTCTGAAACCACAGAAAACGTATTTTTTGAGGGGTTTTTGTCTTCCAATCAATGGGCCTCCTTCGACTGAGGGGGGTGCTTAGGATCAGATATACATAATTGTTTACAGGGTGAGGTCAGTGGCGGTGTACATGTGGTAGGGTACGCAAGATGTCTCAGATGACCGATACCCTAGCAGCGCTCGTGCGTCGAGCGAGTGTCAATCCCATGGGCCGACAGGTGTCGGGCCCTCATTATTTGGAGACCCGGGTCAGCGAGTATCTCATGCAGCGGTTTACCGCTGCAGGTCTACCGTGTTTTCGTCATCAGGTTTCTCCAGGGCGATGCAATGTTTACGCACGGCTTGATGCGACCTTGCCCGGAGCACCAGTCATCCTCTGGGATGCTCACCAAGATACAGTTCCGGTAGATGGTATGACGATTGCTCCATTTACCCCTGTCGTGCAAGACGGCAAACTGTATGGCCGGGGTGCCTGCGATGTCAAAGGTGGTATGACAGCAATGCTCGAGGCCTTGGAGCACCTTCGGTCAAGCGAGGCTCCACGATATGCAACTATTTTGTTCGCTGCTACGATTAATGAAGAATTCGGTTTTTCTGGAGCAAAGGCACTTTCGTCATTATGGGGAACCAGTGCCTCAGCATCTCCCTTAAAGCAGTTTGTTGGTTCGGTACCGGACGCCGCCATCGTAGCTGAACCGACAGAACTCAATATCATTACACAGCATAAGGGAGCTGTTCGCTGGCAGGTCCGTATTCATGGGACGGCTTCACACAGTTCTTTTCCAGAGCATGGCAAGAATGCGATTTATCGTGCGGGTCACGTGATTCTTGCCGTTGAGTCGTTGGCAGCAGACTTGACTTCAAAAAACAAAGATAACCCTTGTGGTCCGCCAACAGTCAGTATTGGAACAGTTCAAGGAGGTGTTGGAGTCAATCTTGTGCCTGATCTGGTTGTTCTTGAGATTGAGCGGCGTGTATTACCAGAGGAAATCCCATCCGAAGCCAGAGCTGACGTTGTTGATCGAATCCGATCAGAATATGACGATCCGGCCGTTGAACATATCACACCATTTCTCGAAAGTGGTGGGCTTTCTCATCAGAATCCTGATTCAAAATGTGTTACGGAGTCTCTTTCATCGGCAGCCCGACTTGTTGGATACTCCCCACAATGTTGTGCGGCTCGATATGGGACGAATGCCAGCATCTATGCATCTGTGGGTATTCCATCAGTCGTATTTGGGCCAGGCTCCATTGATCAGGCTCACACTGCAGATGAGTGGATTGAGCTGAAGCAAATTGATCAAGCGATATCCACGCTTGTTGCAACTGTAGCTAATCCCCCGACAGTCGTAGGGGATTTCAATCGTCCTAAATAAAATTTCGTCTTTGATTACCGGATTCCAGCGGCTGCCTTAGAATACATCAAGTTTGAAGTGATGGCCCTGGTGGTATCGACGTCCTTTCGGGTAATAATTCTGCCAGCGTTTGTTATAGACCGGCACACGCATTTCTTGCGGATAGCGGTAATACAAGTCATTTGCGCTTTGATAGTAACCGTCCGCGTAAAAGTTTTGCGGATACCAGACATACGGATAATGGTAAAGGCGATTCCAATCATGGGAGTTGTATGAAGAACCCCATTGATATCCATAGGCCTGTCGGCCTGGAAAATGCTGTTCGCTGAATGCATTCGTAGGAACTAGAAAAATAGCTCCAAATGCAATGGCAGCCGTGGCAATCACGTGCCGTGTCATCAGAATGTCCCCCTGTGTAAAAGAATCTTTTTTATTATCGTCAGCTCATATGATCGTTCTTTATGGAAAAATCGACAAAGCTTGACGGAATCTCATGCATTGCAATCAACGCGACAGCACGTGTTCGCAATCGGAGATATCAACAATAAAAAGGTGTTGATTAACAATCATCAGCCATTGTGCATGCGAAATTGTGAGTGTCTTCTATGACGGAACACTGCTATTAGTTTGGGGTAAATAGACAGATTTGGTCACGTCCGGCTCTCTTTGCATGATACATCGCTCGGTCCGCGGCATTGAGTAATGTTGTCTCTGTTGAACCGCAGCTAGGAAACTCAGCAATCCCAATAGAAGCTGTAATTGGATAAATGGGTTGTCCGTCAGGGTGCGTGGTACATGCCGCAAGATGCTTGCGAAAGAACTCAAGTTGCGTACGCGCTTGCATCGATGTCATCCCAGGCATAATGAGCACGAACTCTTCGCCACCATAACGGCACGGAATGCAACTATTTGATAAAAGTTTTAGCAGAAGAGATGCAATGGTTTGAAGCATTCTATCTCCCAAAATGTGACCATGCCGACGGTTGTATACTCGAAAGCGATCAAGGTCGATCATTGCTAGTGAGAGTGGTGTCTTGTGACCCTGTGTTGCGTCAATCTGACGACATAACTCAGTTTCCATGAAACGTCGATTGTGTAGCTTTGTCAGCGGGTCACGTGTGACAACATCCTTCAGTTCTTCGCGTTCTTTTAGGTTCTTTAGTATTGGCTCGGTCGTCTCTAAAAATGCCTGTTGCACCAGAGGTGAACCAAGGGAAGAACTGTTTGTTTCTGCAATTAATGTCTCAGCTTGCAAAACCGAATCACATTCCTGCAAATCCTTTGCGATTTGCCAGAGAAAAAACAAGTCTTGAGGGGTGAGTCGAGCCTCAGGCTCCCGCGCAAGTTCGTCTTGATTTCCTGGCCTTGGCATAAGATGCACTCATTCAATACCAGCAAGAACACTCAGGAAAGAATATCGCATATCGCTGCTAAATGTTATGCATGGTGTTCAGATGCTGAAACTTCTGTGGGCATTCGACCTTCAGCCAATTCACGGTCCCATTCATCGATAAGTGGCCAATGGGGAGCACACGTGCCAAAGTCTGCCAGAGTCAAATAATGCTCAAGGCGTGAGATTGTCTTCGCAAGAAGCTCATCATCCTTCTGGAAAACAGGACCATGACTTGGCAGGAGCCATTTAATGTCACTGTCACGGATTCTTTGAAGGGATCTAATAAATGCGGGAATGTCACTTCCATGATGTGCGTCAATGGCACCTACGGATCCATCTCGATAAATATTATCACCAGAGAGAAGAAGTTCACCGAGTTGGAATGCCAGTTGGCTGTCCGTATGTCCTGGGGTGTGCCAGACTTCGATTTGCTGAGAGCCAACCTCAATCGTATCCCCATCACTTATCTCCCGGTCGATTTTAACAGGTGGCATTGGCATATGGACATTCTGTGCAGCTATTTCAGCAAACGTCTTGATCGGATCACCGGACTCGAGCGAGGAGACAGCATTTGGATGAGCGAAGACGGGTGCTTTCAAGATGCTTTTTGCCTTCGAGAGCCCCTGAATGTGGTCAACATCTGCATGTGTAGCTACTAATGCACGACACTGAGACAGAGGGAAATCAAGTTGCCGAATGAGCTCAATAATCTCCTCGACGGTTTCTTCATACCCAACATCGACAAGGATCCAATCTCGTTCATCAAAAACCAGATAAACGCTGCAACCTATTCGATATCCGGCTTGATGGTTTATTTCAATAATACCAGGAAATAAAGGGCGACGTTCAATCATGAAACACGGTTTTCTTTGGGGATGATTTGCGAAGCGGCACCAGAGAAGACAAACTGCATCTCAGGTGAGTGACAGCCATATTACGTTCAAAGAATAGTTTAGACCTTTCGAAATTGTGCGGCAATGAGGAAAACTGGCGCAGCACGAATTAGAGAGAACAACATGCACGAAAAAGATTCCAAAAAAGATTCTCGTGCATTTCCTGGAGCTTTTGCTGTGTGGGCGGATTGCATACGAAAACTTTGTTCGTGTTTAGATGTGCTTATCCCTATTGCTGAGGCTATGGGAGTTGAGGATCCTCATCAGACTGATTGGCATGGTGTCCTATTTGGAAAACTAAGACCTCAACTTGATCATGAACCCGTTCTCGTAGTTGCAGTGTGTGGAGGGACGAATACTGGGAAAAGTTTGATTGCAAATATTTTGGCTGGAAGTGAGATCAGTCGTTCTGTTCCGGAGGCTGCCCGCACTCGACACCCAGTGGCAAGCGTGCCCAAGGGGGCTGTTGAACGACTCGATTTAGCAAAGCTTTTTCCGGGATTTACAGTGCGTCAGTGGACGAATGAAGATGCTGCACTGGATCCCACGGAAACAGATATTCTCATTTGGCGGGAGGATGTAAGCGGTACCCAGCCATCAGAGGTAGTACTTCTTGATACACCAGATATTGACGGCACACTCCAAAGTAATTGGCATCGAGCTGAGTTAATCCAAAATGCATGTGACATCGTTGTGGTTGTTTTGACACAACAAAAATACAACGATGCAACAATACGTGATTTTTTTCGAGCAGCTGCATTAGCCAAGAAAACAATGATCATTGTTTTCAATATGGTGGAGTGGCCTGCTCAAAGACACACAATTGCTGGATGGCTGAAGACCTTTGAAGCTGAGACTGATGCCAATCCAATGGCTGTCTATGCTGTTCCCTTTGACAGGCCTGCTGCTGATGCTAGGAACCTCCAATTTCATGAGCTGGCAGAATATTCTCCTGATACTACTGAAATTGAAATAAGGAAGAGACTTTTGGGAAGTAGTTTTGACCAGATCAAAAGGAACGCAATGGAGGGTGCGTTTCGTGTAGTCGTTGATCCCAATACTGGACTCAGCGCATGGCTTGATCATTTCGAACAGGTAGCGATGCAGTGGAAAGAAGCTCAGGATTTACTTTCGCACGAAGGTCAGGTATGCGTTGAGATGCCAACGCCGCCACGCGAAATTGTGTGGAATGAAATATGGGAATGGCTCAAGCCGCGCCGTTCTGGCTTTGATCTCACAGTGAGCCGAGCGTACCACCTTGCAGGCACTGGCATAAAATGGGCTGCGCGCTGTGTTGGGATCACTCGTTCAGAGAAGCAGAGGAAAAAGGATTATGCAGCTGCAGAGCTTGCTGCACTGAAGCGAGCAATGAGTGACTTTATCGAAAAACTTGATGAAACATGTCGTGTGAATTCACGCCTGAATCAGGTCCTCGGAAGCCGTCTTCTGTCAAGTGATCGAACAGCCTGGTATGCCGATCTTGAGCAGCGACATGCCGCCTTGCCAATCATTACGGATGACTACCGCACCTTTGCACGAGAAAAACTCGATGCCTTTGCAAAAGATAATCCTGATATGGTGGCATGGATACTCGCTGGCCTAAATGTCGGTGCTGTCGCTCGACCTGCAATTACAGTTGGTCTCGCGATGGCGGGTGCTGCCGCGGTGCCGGCTGCAGCAGCTACTGCAGGTGGACTTACGACGTTTGTCCATCATGTAGGTGATGTGGTTGTTGGAGGAGCAGCAACAGTTGCCGGCGAGGGAGCTCTTGGCATGACCGTTGCCGGCCTTAGGCCCTTAATTGAGTCATTGTTTGCTGGGTGGTCAGCAGAGCGAAGTCGTGTCCTTGCTGAAACACTTCACAATGTTGTCTTAGGTGATCGCCTTGATGAGATTGATCGCTTGGCAGCAGTCGGGGAGTGTCCGGATTTCACGCAAGCTCGCGAGATTCTTGAACAATGTGAACGGGAGTTATCCCAATGAGTGAAGGTCTTCCGAAAGAGCAGTCAGATGACGAGATTCATGCGTCTGATTTTCACAATTTTGATGAAATGATTGAATCGCTTTCAGCGTGGGCCTGTTCAGAGCTCCCATGGTTACCTGCACGTCGGATCCGCTCTGAGTGGGAACGTGTAGAACCTCGTCTCGAACGAACTCGTCATGAACTATCAAGAATGTTGGTTGTTGGAGTCGTCGGTGGTACGGGGACAGGGAAAAGTACGCTTGTCAATGCTTTAGCAGGCCGAGATGTGTCGTCCGCGAGTGATGTTTCCAGGCCAACGACAACAACACCGATCGTGGTGGTTGCAGATGATGTCGACCCATCGTGGTTGCCAATAGACGCAATGAACGCTCGTGTTGTTAGAAGTGAAGCACCAGCGGTTGCAAACATCATTTTGATTGACTGTCCTGATCCGGACACACAGGAGGAAATACAGAACCCATCACGCGAGGAGACCTCGCGTCCCAGTGACGCCAATCGAAATCGAGATATGCTCGCCACGGTTTTACCTTCCTGTGATGTCTTACTTGTTGTGGCAACTGCTCAGAAGTATCGATCATGGATTATGGCTCAAGAACTGCAGTCGTTTGCTCCCGGTCGTCCGCTGTTCTTTGTGCAAACACATGCGTCCCGTGATCCAGATATACGCGATGACTGGAAAAAAGAGCTTGAGTCTCAAGGTTTTTCAGTACCAAAGATATTTCGTTTTGATGCCCTAGATGCTGCACGGTGTTCTGCTGCCGGTCTTGTGCCAGCACCAGGCTTCCAGCAGTTGCTAACAGCAATAGGTGAAGAGCTTGTCGGGCGAGCCGTGCGGCGCGTGCGTCGCACCGGAGCCCTGAGCCTTGCTTCATGGTACATCAGTCAGGCGGTACTCGAACTTGATCAAGTTCGAGAATCAGTCAATACGTTTGCTGATCAAGTTAACGCTGAACGTATGCGGCTCGAAAAAATCTTATCTCACTCAATTGGAGAGAATCTCCAGAGCAATCGTCGGGCATGGCAGCGACTTCTTACCGATGAGGTTGTTGACAGATGGCATGGTGGTCCATTTGCTATGTTTCTGCATGTTGTCGCGGCGATAGGTTCATTCTGGAGCCGCATGCGTCCTGCGGGAGGTTTGATTGGTAAGCTTCTGGCGGGGCAATCTTCCCAGCATGTCAGTAGCAAAGCCTCGTGGCAGGCAGTTGAAGAACTTGGGCTGACAGAAGCAGACGTTGAACAATCAAGAAGCGTTCTTGCTGGATCCGCGGGCAGGGCGAAAATAGTTGCTCCGATGGTTGGGCGATCTCGGTTGGATGATACCCAAGCCCTAGAGACGGCACATACACTTCTTGAACGCACGGGGCGCTGGCTTGCAGCAGGTATCGAGCGACTTGTAAGCGATCGCCGTTCTCG
>MDSZ01241613.1_pt1 | contig 59477 bp, 50 predicted proteins | sample 811201 | NCBI WGS metagenome assembly MDSZ01 (sample SAMN05326647, study PRJNA326480) | marine metagenome | isolation source: seawater | place: Indian Ocean: North | collected 2010
GACTATTTTTTCTGGAACAAAATAGAACAACCGAAGGTTGGCCCGCAGGGCGGAAGGCATGGATGCCTGGAGTCACCAGAGCCAGAAAGCGCGAAGCGGACCTGTTTTTGCTCCTGCAAAACATGCATTTCCGCCATCCATGGCGGTCAGGAGTTTAGCCCGTCCGGCAAGAGGGGTAAGTCCCCTCTATGAGGACAAGGGACCTGACATTTTTCGAAAATGCTTGAATAGAAATTTGTGGGACAGCAATGGCACTGACGCGCTTTTTATTTGCCTGAAAATACGCGCTTTTTATTTGTCTGAAAAGACGCGCTTGTATCTGCCTGAACTTTCTATTTGCCAGAAAAATTCATCACAAAGAAGAACACACGACTGCAGACACCAACTGCTGCAGTTCACTGCTCCGCTTTGCGGCTGCTGAAAATCTGCTACTTTTGCGGCTTTGCTACTTCTGCGGCTTGGCTACTTCTGAGGGGAGGTAAGCTGCTCCAGGTCAGTCATAATCAGAATAGCTTGTTCACTACTACTGCCACATACCTGTGGGTCCGCATCAAAATCACCGCAGACTTTCGGCCGCTCTGGCTGGCCAAACAGCCGGCACAGATTGTCCTCATCCAGTTGCACACAGCGCACACCGGCAGGCTTACCTTCAGGCATACCGGGAATGGGTGATGAAATAGACGGTGCAATACAACAGGCACCGCAGCCCAGACGACATTGCAATGGATACTCCAGCGCAGAGTTCTGCATAAAACCAAGGGGATCAGTCAGCCGCCATCAGAACCGACGACGGCTGTAAAAAGGCATGGTACCGCGCTCAGTAGCGATAACGGAATGTATCATCCTGTTTTTTTGTGTTGAGCAGCTTCCACAGCATCAGATTGTAACGGTTGGCATAGCGGCGCATATTCAGCAGACGCTGCGGATCATCTTCAACATTGCTGTATGTTTTCCAGCGGTAATTCAGCGGCTGAGCACTGTATTGCGTAGCTATCACCTGCTGCTGTGCATCTTTCATACCCGGCATTTCCTGATGGTCAGGAAACTGAATGGTGGCAAATTCATACTTACCGGCAGCAAAATTGTCTTTCGCTTCCTGCACCGGATCCGATGGCACACGAAAAAAGTGATCCTCAGCCCATGCATGACCGGCAGTCGTGATGGCTGACAGAACGCCCACCAGCAAAGCCAGTATAACCCCTCTGCCCTGACTGGCGTGCAACAGCTGCCGGGTAAAAGTCACGGACTGCGCGCTGTCAGCGCACCACTGATTTATCTGTCCGGCTGAGCGCTGATCATGGTTGATCGTCATTACATCCCCTGAATTTTCATGTTTTGCGAACACTCAGTATAGAAGACCTGCGCAGCTTGCCATCGCCAGAGGGCTGGGATAGCCTTTGCGCCCTGATAGTCTGCAACAGCAGCCTCAAAGCCCCTGAACAACCACAAGGCGACCCTGATGTCTCTGCTCAAAGTAATAACAGCAAGCCTCCTGCTGGCAGCAGCGGCCAGCCATGCAGCGGAAGAAGAATTCACCAATTTCCGCGTCGGCGTTGGCGGCTATGCAGCGGACCTGAGCAATGCTCCGCAATACATGCCAGACAGCGACCAGCCTGGGTTTGCCGTATTTGCCGAATTCCCGCAAAGCAATGTCGCTGCATCGCGTTTTATTCTCTACCGTGTCAATGGCGAAGACGGACTGAAACTGCAGGGTGGCGAAACCCAATTGATGTGGGGCTGGGGACTGGCCAAAGAAGGCCCGCGTATTTACACAGGTCCGACCTGGCACTATGAAAAAGTGCAGGTGCCGCGTGGTGCATCTGAGCGCTACAAAGTATTCAACGGCTGGGGCTGGCAACTCGGTGCCGGTTATCAGTTCCGGGCCGTGACACTGGATTTCGCCTTTGGCTGGCACGACAATCAGGATTACAACAAAGAAAATGACCGCGCAGGTCTGAAAGACGGTGATTACACCACCCAGAGCCTGCTGCTCAGCTATCGCTTCTGATCTGCACGAAGAATAAAGGAATTATCATGACCACCCCAGTTGCTGTGCGTTATATGTCCCGGGCTGAAATTGAACGCCTGATGTACAGTCTCAACGCCTCCGCCGATAACGAAGAAGCCCAGCTGTTTGAAGCGCTGGTGCGTCGTCTGCTGGAAATTATGGAGCAGGAATCCTACTGAGTGAGCAGCGCCCGCCTTCCGAATATGCTGCTGGATGTCGTGCATGACGCCGGCGACTGGCTGGCGCTGTATAAGCCCGCCGGTATCAATATGCACAGTGAAGACGGCGAAGCCGGCATCGTGGTGCTGGCCAGCCAACAGCTTGGTCATGAGCTTTTTCCGGTACACCGGCTCGATAAAGTCACCTCCGGACTGCTGCTGATGGCCAAAACCAGCGCTGCCGCGGCACGGCTCAGCAAGCTGTTTGCCGAACACCGGATTCAGAAATTCTATATCGCTCTGAGCACGGCCAAACCCGCGAAAAAACAGGGCTGGATTAAAGGCGATATGGCCAAAGGGCGTAATGGCAGCTGGCTGCTTAAGCGCACGCTGGAAAACCCCGCTGTTACCCGCTTTATCACCCATTTCGACGAAGCATCAGGCCGCCGCCTGTTTTTGCTGATGCCAAAAACCGGTAAAACACATCAGCTGCGGGTAGCGCTGAAAAGCCTCGGCAGCCCCATCGAAGGCGACAGCCGCTATGGTGGCAGCCCCGCCGACCGCACCTATCTGCACGCGTTTGCCCTGCAATGGCAGGACGAAGATGGCCTGCATCAGCTGACAGCTCTGCCCCAGAGCGGAAAGTGGCCTGAGCTGCCGCAAAGCTGGAAGCAACCCTGGTCTGACGCCTGACAAGCACGGTTGCCTGTACCTTAGCCGCTCCCGGCGCGGCCTGTAACCCGCGCCCGGAGCAATAAACTCTCCCGGTGCAATTCAGCGAACTCTGCCTGCTTACCCCAACTGCCCCCGCTCAATCCCACTTAAAACGATCTCTTCTATACTGCTGAGAAGGATTCTGAGCCTGACAAACCTGCGCTTGCAATTGCCATATTAGTATATTCTAATACAGTAATATTAAATAAGCTTTGCGGTTAATGCGCGTTTGGCAGCCCACTTTCGAAGAGGAATCGTCCATGTCCCGTCATACACATCCCCTGCGTACTCTGCGCTCTTCCTTTCGCCCAAACATACGCTCTTGTATAAAAGGCGCACTGCAGATCAGTCTGCTGGCCGCCGCTCTGCCGGCTCTGGCAGCAGAATCCATCAGCCTGAAACCCGTCACTGTGCCGGTGTACTTCGATCTGGAAGCCACACTGGAAGCAGTCAATGAAAGTACGATTTCGGCTCAGACCAGTGGTGCTATCAAGGCGGTTTACTACGACGTCAACGATCAGGTCGAACAAGGCGCGCTGTTAATCGAAATTGACGACACCCAGCAACAGGCCCAGCTGCAACAGGCCAACGCTAATCTGGCTCAGGCCCGCGCACAGAATGAAGACGCACAGGTGATTCTGCAGCGTAATACCCGTTTGTTTAAACAAGGGACACTGTCCCAGGGCGAAATGGACAGCACCACAGCTCAGGCAAAAAGTGCTGCCGCTGCTGTGAAGGCCGCAGAAGCGGCACTGACCCAGGCGAAAGAGCAGGTAGCCTACACCAAAGTCCGCGCCCCTTATTCTGGTTTGGTTAAAAGCCGTCAGGTGGAGCTGGGTGAACTGGTGAATCCGGGTCAGGCCCTGATGACCGGCATGTCGCTGGAAAAACTGCGCGCGGTTGCTGATGCACCGCAGCGTATTGCCAGCCAGTATCGCGATGCCAGCCAGATTTCCGTGCGTATTGGTGAACAGTCAGTCGCTCCGGAAAGCGTTGTGCTCTACCCGTTTGCCGATGCCACCCATCACAGCGTGCGCCTGCGCGCGAACCTGGCAGCCGGAACCAAAGGTGCTGACGACAGCCTGCTGTACCCGGGCCAGTGGACCAAAATCCGCGTCCAGACCGGTGAACGCAGCGTCCTTCTGCTGCCCCGCTCTGCCGTGCTCAAGCGCTCAGAACTGACATCCGTTTACGTCCTCGATGACGGTCAACCGGAGCTGCGTCAGGTACGTACCGGCAATCAGTATGACGGCCAGGTTGAAATCCTGTCCGGCCTCAGCGCCGGTGATCAGGTAGTCACTGACGCCCTTGCCCAACTGGCCGATATCAGCAAAGGAGAGTAAGGCATGTCTCTTGGTATCTCCGGTAAAATAGCGCACGCCTTTCAGAATTCGGCGATTACTCCGCTGCTGGCCTTAGTCGGTCTGCTGCTGGGCTTCTTTGCCATCATGGTCACCCCAAAAGAGGAAGAGCCTCAGATTGACGTGACCTTCGCCAACGTTTACATCGGCTTTCCCGGCGCCAGTGCCCGTGAAGTGGAACAGCTGGTGTCGATTCCGGCCGAACAGGTGCTGTCTGAAATCAAAGGCGTGGACGACATTTTCTCCATCAGCCAGCCTGGCCAGTCGGTCCTGACAGTGGCCTTTGAAGTGGGTATTCCGCGTGAAGAAGCCATTCTCAATCTGTACAACCAGGTGCACAGCAACAAAGACTGGTTTCCGCAGAATCTTGGTGTCTCTGACCCCATTATCAAGCCGATGGGCATTGATGATGTGCCGATCATGGCCATTACGCTGTCGGCAGAAAACCCGGAGATAACCACCGAAAGCCTGACTCAGGTGGCCCACGCTCTGGAAGTCGAGCTGAAACGTATTCCCGGCACCCGCGACATCTACACCATCGGCGGTCACAACGACGTGGTGCAGGTACGCCTGGACCCGGCACGCATGAATGGCCACGGCCTGGCCTTTGATGATGTGCGCAACGCCCTGATGAGCGCTAATGCCGGTGGCTATCGCCAGCCGCTGATTCAGGATAACGAAGTCATTCAGATTCAGGCCGGTAATTTCCTGCAGAACACCGCAGAACTGCAACAGCTGATCGTCGGTAAATCAGCCGGCGGACTAGTGTACTTATCCGATGTCGCGACTATTTCGCGAATGGCGGATGTTCCGGATCAGGCGGTATTTACCCGCGATCTGGGCGAAGCCACCTCCTCGCCTGCGGTGACTCTGGCCATTGCCAAACAGCCGGGTATGAATGCCATTGATATCACTCAGGCTATCGACGAGCGTCTGGAAAAACTGCACAACCGCCTGATTCCCGCTGGCGTCAAAGCCGAAGTTACCCGTGATTACGGCATTACCGCCAAAGATAAATCCGACAAACTGATCGCCAAACTGCTGTTTGCCACGGCTGCGGTGGTCGTGCTGGTACTGGCAACCATGAGCTGGCGCGAAGCCATCATTGTAGGTGGTGCAATTTTTATTACTCTGGCGATCACCTTATTTGCCAGCTGGGTGTGGGGCTTTACCCTCAACCGCGTCTCTCTTTTCGCGCTGATTTTCTCCATCGGTATTCTGGTCGATGACGCCATTGTGGTAGTGGAAAACATCCACCGACACCTGCACATGGGCGGCAAGAAACTGCTGGAAGTGATTCCGGTGGCCGTCGATGAAGTGGGCGGTCCAACCATTCTGGCAACCTTTACCGTGATCGCCGCACTGATGCCAATGGCCTTTGTGTCCGGTCTTATGGGGCCATATATGAGCCCGATTCCGATCAATGCCTCCACCGGTATGCTGATTTCACTGGCCGTCGCCTTTGTTGTGACCCCATGGTTATCCTACAAGCTGCTGAATAAAACCGTATCCGCCGGTGCCCACAGCCATGAAGAGCCGGACCCGCGTCAGGGTAAGCTGTACAACTTCTTCAATAAGCTGATGCGTCCGTTTACGGTTGGTGCTCATGCTGCGAAAAAACGCGTGCTGCTGTTTGCTGCCATCACAGGTCTGATTTTCCTCGCTGTCGCCCTGCCGGCGTTTGAACTGGTGGTGATGAAAATGCTGCCGTTCGACAATAAATCGGAATTCCAGGTGATGGTCGACATGCCGGAAGGCACACCAGTTGAGCAAACGCTGCGGGTTATGGAAGAACTGTCGGATGAACTGATGAAAGTGCCGGAAATTAAAGACGTACAGCTGTACGCCGGCACCGCTTCACCGATCAACTTTAACGGTCTGGTGCGCCAATACTATATGCGCGCTTATCCGAATCAGGGCGATATTCAGGTCAATCTGGTAGATAAACATGAACGTGACCGCCAGTCTCACGATATTGCGCTGTCAGTGCGTGAACCGCTGCAGAAAATCGGCCTGGCGATGAACGCTAACGTCAAAATCGTCGAAGTTCCACCGGGTCCGCCGGTAATGGCACCGATTGTCGCGGAAGTCTACGGTCCGGATTACGACCGTCAGATCAAAGCGGCAAAAGAACTGCGCTCACTGTTTGAGAACACCGCGGATATCGTCGACGTCGATGACTATGTGGAGGCCGATCAGGAAAAATGGCTGCTGGATATCGACCGCCAGCGCGCAGCCATGCTGGGGGTTGCCCAGAGCAGCATAGTGCAGGCGATCAATACCGCACTGGGCGGTGAAGATGTCAGCTACCTGCACACTGAGCACAATAAATATCCGCTGCCGATTCGTCTGGAACTGGCAGAAGGCGATAAAGTCGATCTGAACCAGCTGATGGTGATGAAAGTCCGCTCGCAAACCGGGGCCTTTGTTCCTCTGGCGGATCTGGTGCACGTGCGTAAAAGCACCATCGAGAAAAACATTTATCACAAAAACCTGCAGCCAGTGGTATTTGTCACCGCCGATATGGCCGGTGAACTGGACAGTCCGTTGTATGGCCTGTTCAGCATTGCCTTCGGCATGGAAGATGCCGGCCTGAACTGGGAACAGTGGTATATCCAGCAACCGGCCCTGGCTGACGACATCAGCATGAAGTGGGATGGTGAATGGCAGATTACTTATGAAACCTTCCGTGACATGGGTATCGCTTACGGCGTCGGTATGATCCTGATTTATCTTCTTGTTGTCGGTCAGTTCCGCTCCTATCTGGTGCCGCTGATTATTATGGCACCGATTCCACTGACCGTGATTGGTGTTATGCCGGGCCACGCCCTGTTTGGCGCGCAGTTCACTGCCACTTCCATGATCGGCATGATCGCACTGGCCGGCATTATCGTGCGTAACTCGATTCTGCTTGTCGATTTCATCAACCAGAAAAGTGCAGAAGGTATGGCCTTTGCCGATGCGGTGATCGTCGCTGCTGCCGTGCGCGCACGCCCCATTGTATTAACCGCCGTGGCGGCCATGATCGGAGCGTTCTTTATTCTCGATGACCCGATCTTTAATGGTCTGGCGATTTCGCTGATCTTCGGCATTTTCGTCTCGACCATGCTGACGCTGGTGATCATCCCTCTGCTGTACTACGCCGCTTTCCATAAACAGCACGACTGATTCCCTTCTGGTCTGTCTGTGTTTTCAGCCCGCTAACGCGGGCTTTTTTTATTCTGGCGACAAAGCGCGTCATTGTTGTTTTATTAACCAGCTTTATGTTCCCCCGGATCGCTTCTCTGCTAAACTACATAGGCCTTATCTCTGCGCAGCCCCGTACGACGACCAGTACAGCGACCAGAACAACGCCCTGTACAACACAAGCGGCACAGAGCTGTCAGACAGACTCACAGACAAGGGATTTATGGATAATCAGACTGATGATCTGACCGGGAATTCAAACAAGCCCCACCGCTCTATCCTCTGGCGGGTCATTCTCTATTTTGCGGCGGCGTCCGTCGCGCTATCCCTGCTGCTCTCCGCCATTGTCGGCGGCTGGAACTACCACAGAGAAACCCGCGAATTCGAGCATCGTCTGCAGGACATCCGCAACAGTTACTCCCAATCACTGGGCTCCAGCCTGTGGTTTTACGACGAAATTCAGATCCGCTCCCAGATCAAAGGCATTATGAATCTGGAGGCCGTCAACTACGTGCGGGTCACGGATCAGCTGAACATGAATGTGGAACAGGGTGTGCGCCCACACCATTCAGAAATTCAGACCATTACCCTCACCTTTAATAACAAACAGATCGGTATTCTGGAAATTGCCTTTAACCACAGTCTGGTTATTCAGCGCGCCTGGGATGCCGCCGTGTCCGGCATGTTTGTGCAGCTTATCAGCCTGATGCTGCTGGCCACGCTGCTGGGGTTTATCGTACACACGCTGGTTAACCGCAGAATCCGTCAACTGGCAGACGAAGTTAAGGTACGGACCGGCACTAATTTTTCTGCTCTCAGTCTGCGCGAAAGCGGTAGCGAGGATGAAATCGATCAGCTGACCCGGGCGTTTAACGCGCTGGGCGAACAGATGAATACTGAGCTGCTGCAAAAAAATCAGGCCCAGCAACAGCTGCGCACTATCAACCTTGAGCTGGAAGACCGGGTAAACGAGCGTACGCACAATCTGCAACGCACCGTCGATGAGCTGAATCATGCACTGGATCAGCTGAATGCCACCCAGACCAAACTGATTGAAGCAGAAAAACTGTCTTCTCTTGGTGGTATGGTGGCCGGTATCGCCCATGAAATTAATACGCCGCTGGGCCTGTGCATTACCATTCAGTCGTACATCAACGACAACTATCAGACAGTCCGCGAAGCCTATGAAGCGGGCTCCATGAAGCGCCAGGACTTTGCCGATTTTATGGGTATGCTGGATGAAAGCCTCTCCATTCTGGATAAAAACCTGCAGCGCGCCGCCCACCTGATCAAAAGCTTTAAACAGGTATCGGAAGACCAGACCGGCGAACATATCCGCCGTTTTGTTCTTAATGACTATCTGAAAGAAATTCAGGAAACTCTGTCGCCCAAGTTCAAACAGAACCGCCATAAAGTGGAAATTGATTGTGCCGACAGTCTGTGGATGGAAACCTACGCCGGTGCCATCAGCCAGATAATCACCAACCTGATTATGAATTCGCTGCTGCACGGCTTCGAACATCGCGACGATGGCCTGATCCGTATTCAGGCTGCGGAAGCCAAAGGCGACATCATTATCCGCTATTCCGATAACGGCAAAGGCCTGAATGATGAAGCGAAGCAGAAGATTTTTGAGCCCTTCTACACCACTAAGCGTGGTCAGGGCGGCACCGGGCTTGGCATGCATCTGGTGTATAACATTGTGCATCAGCGCCTGCACGGCGATATTCAGGTGGAAGATACCAGCGAAGGGGCGGCCTTCCGCCTGACTATTCCGAAGGTGACTGTCGAAGAAAGCTGATTGTTGCCCGGAGAGGCAGGTTCAGACAATAAACCTCAGATAAAAACCGTGCCCCGCATATAGGTGATGGCTTTACCGGATACCGTTACCCGCTCGCCCAGGTCCTCACAATAAAGATCCCCTCCCCGGGCTGATAACTGTTTAGCGATCAGCTGTTTTTTACCGAGTTTTCTGCTCCAGTAAGGAATTAACGAACAGTGTGCTGAGCCGGTCACCGGATCTTCAAAGACACTTGCCTGGGGGGTAAAAAAGCGGGATACAAAATCCACGTCATGTCCCTTCTTATCTTTCCCCTTAACATCACGTCCCTTGGCTGTCACAACAATGCCGCCGGGATCCAGATTAATGGTATTTAATAATGTCTGGTCCGGTTCGATATGGCGGATAATTTCTTCATCATTGAAAACAAGAATGTAATCGCGGGATTTAAGAATCTCCACCGGTGTCTGTTCAAACGCATCCAGAATAACCTGCGGAATATCGCTGATAACCGGCGGCCGCGAAGGCAGATTCAGTGTCAGCAGATCACCGTCGATGCTTACCTGTAATTCACCGCTGGCAGAGTGGAAGCCGATAACATTCAGCTCTGCATGTATATACTGTTTGATCACATGCGCCGCAGCCAGCGTGGCATGTCCGCACAGATCCATTTCAATTTCCGGGGTAAACCAGCGGATGGCAAAACTCTCACCCTCGCGCACAAAGAATGCTGTCTCGGCGACGGAATTTTCCATGGCGATGCGTTGCATAACCTCTGCCGGCAGCCATTGTTCTAATGGACAAACGGCTGCCGGATTTCCACCAAACACCTTATCGGTAAAGGCGTCGATCTGATAAATCGGTAATTCCACAATATTTTTCCTCTGTCAGTCCAACTCACCAGGGATTCTGTTTAAACCAGTCATCGAGATAATCAATCAGTGTCCGCACAGCCTTTGACTGGTGTTTGCGTGAGGCATACAAGACATAAATTTTAAGGTCTTCCGGACGCCATTGTGGTAACACCGTCACCAGCGCGCCACTCTGCAGTAATTTGCTGACCATGTAGGTTGGCTGCAGAGCAATGCCCATTCCCAGTTCAGCGGCAGTCATTAATGCCGTCACTTCATTGGCCGTCAGGCGACAATGCATATCCACCGCCCGGTTACCCAGCGTATCGTGATGCAGATTCCACACATGACGACCAAAATTACGGTAACCAAGGCAGTCGTGCTGTTGCAGATCTTCCGGTTCCTGAGGCACCCCACGGCGCTGAAGATACTCAGGTGACGCCACCAGCACAGACTCACACAGGGCAATAGGCTTGCCAATAAGGGACGGGTCCGGATTACTGGCAAAGCGCAGTGCCAGGTCGATGCGCTGAGCGGTCAGGTCAGTCACCGTACCCTGCAGCTCCAGATCGACCAAAACCCGCGGATAGCGCTGCATAAAGCCACGCAGCGCCGGCACCAGTTGGGTAAATCCAAACGACATGCTGGTCGCCAGCCGTATCTGTCCGGACGGTTCCTGATGATCGACATGCATCTGCTCTAGCTTCTCTGCCTGCTGCAACCACTGTTCGACCTCAGCCAGACATTCCGCTCCGGCAGTCGTCAGCGAGATTTTACGTGTGGTGCGATGAAACAAACGGGTCTGCAGCCAGCCTTCCATGGCCTCCAGATGACGGGTAACCATAGGCCGCGACATATCCAGCCGGTCTGCAGTGCGGGTAAAGCTGCCGGAGTACGCCAGGTCAACAAAGACTCTGGCAGCCAGGATACGGTCCATACATCAACCTGCTCGGATTCTGAAATAATGATGCCTATTATTTGATATTTTTCCATTACTAATCAATACGCATAATGCTCCCATCTGCTCAATAACATTCCTCTGCCAAGGAATGACCCGACATAATGGAGAACAACATGAAACTTACCCTGCGCACTACCGTCACCCGCTTCGGAAAACAGGCCTCTGCCCTGTTAGCCGCTACCGCCATCAGCCTCAGCTCAGTTAACGCCAGCGCCGAAGACAACAAACCGCTGACCTTTGATGTCTACAACGCCGGCGCCAACAGCTTCCACGTTAACGCGACGCTGGTGATTGGTGAGACTGAAACACTGCTGGTTGATACCGGTTTTACCAAAGCTGACGCCCTGCGTATTGCAGGCAAAGTACTGGATGCCGGCAAGCCACTGAACACCATTTTTATCAGCCAGGCCGACCCGGATTTTTACTTCGGTGCCGAAGTCCTGAAGAAGATTTTTCCGGATGCCCGCGTGATCACTACTCCGGCTGTGCGTGAAGCCATTGAGAAAAAAATGGAAGGTAAGGTCGCTTACTGGGGACCAAAACTCGGCCAGAATGCACCGCATCAGCCGGTTCTTCCGGACGCCTACACAGACAAATATTTGACCATTGATGGCCATAAAATTGAAATCCGTGGCACCGAAGGCGAACTGGCAAACCGTCCGTACCTGTGGGTCAAAGACAGTAAAGCCATCCTTGGCGACATCTCTGTGTTTGCCGGACTGCACCTGTGGACTGCCGATACTCAGGGCAAAGCTAAGCTGGATGCCAGGGATGCCCAGCTGGATGATATGAAATCACTGAAACCAGAAATCGTGTTTCCAGGGCACATGGCTGCCGGTTCAGAACTGACTGCAAAAAACATCGACTATTCAAAACAATATCTCGATGACTTCCGCGAAGTGATCGGCATCTACAAAAACAGCGCCTACGTACAGGCGGCAATGGAACAGAAATATCCAACCGCCGGACTGCACATCGCGCTGGATCTGGGCTCTAAAGTCCACACAGGTGAAATGGCCTGGTAATTATGGAAACAGTTAAGAGCGGTCATCATCGCTCTTAACTTTCTGCATTTAAGAAGATGTAACATGAACAAAATACATTATTTTTACGATCCGATGTGTGGCTGGTGTTACGGCGCGACCACACTGATTTCAGCACTGAACAACTTCGTGGCTGAAAACAACTGGCAGGTAGTAATGCACCCGGGTGGCATTATCGCCCGCCGTGCTATCGAAAACGGTTTTCACCAACATATTCTCAGCGCCGACGAGCATATTGCCCGCCTGACCAAAGCCGAATTTGGTGAAAATTATCGTGCCCGCGTTGCCAGCAGTCAGCCACTGGTGCTGGATTCCATGCTGCCGACGCAGGCAATTCTGGCCGCCAAAACCTGCGGTAAGGATGAGTTCACCATGCTGAAAGCCATTCAGTCCGCTCATTATCAACAGGGTCTGGATGTGTCAGAAGAAGCGACGCTGCAACAGATTGCTAAAGATCTTGGAATTGCAGACAGCGACTGGCAAAACGCCATGCAGGATGCCGCAGCGCAACTGCGCTATGAACTGCAGCAGAGTCATCAGCACATGAACCAGCTGGGCGTTCAGGGCTTTCCTACCCTGATCATGGAAACGGATAAAGGCCTGCAGCGTCTGCCCCACAGTCAGTTCTATGGCAAACCAGACAACTGACAGAACTACCTTAATAAGCTGGCTGATTGATCTGCCTGAGTGAGCCAAACTGCGACCCGACAGATCATCGCTCCAGTCAGTAGATACAAAATAAAAAGCCCGCACTGAATGGTTCAGTGCGGGCTTTTTATTCAGCGTGCTTTCTGTTCAGCGTGCTTTTTTGGGCTGCTGTATCAGGTCCTCTGTTTAAGGCCTGCGTTCAGGCCAGTAACAGTCAGGGCAATAACAATCAGCCCAGCTCATCCAGAGCAACACGGTAGTTCGGATCTTCAATCACGTTTACATCGCACAGGTTACCGGCTTTTTTCAGCATCACGCGGCAATCTTCACTGAGATGACGCAGACGCAATTCTTTGCCAGCGGCCAGATAACGTTCAGCGATATGATCGATGGCTTCCAGCGCAGAATGATCCGCAACGCGGGAATAACGGAAGTCGATGATCACCATCTGAGGGTCATTTTCGACATCAAACAGATCTTTAAAACGGGTAACGGAACCAAAAAACAGCGGACCAACCAGATCATAAATTTTGGCATTTTCGTCTTCGCGGGTGGTCACACGAATGCGTTTGGCATGCTCCCAGGCAAACACCAGCGCCGATACGATAACACCGACGATCACCGCGATGGCAAGGTCCGTTACCACAGTCACACCGGATACCAGCACCAGTACAAACGCATCATGCTTGGGGATTTTGCGCATAATGCGGAAACTGGTCCATTCGAAGGTGCCAATCACCACCATAAACATCACGCCCACCAGCGCCGCAATCGGAATCTCTTCGATCAGAGGTGAAGCAAACAGAATAAAACTCAGCAGGAACAGTGCTGCGGCAATACCGGACAGACGACCACGACCACCGGAGCTGACGTTAATCATGCTCTGACCGATCATGGCACAACCGCCCATACCACCGAAGAAACCGGTGACGATATTCGCCGTTCCCTGAGCCACACATTCTTTGTTGCCGCGCCCACGGGTATTGGTCATTTCATCAATCACAGTGACCGTCAGCAGACTTTCGATCAGACCGATGGCGGCAAAAATGACGGAATAAGGCAGAATAAACCACAGGGTTTCCAACGTGAACGGTACCTGCGGAACAGCGAACTGCGGCAGACCACCAGCAATATTGGACAAATCACCCACGGTTTTGGTGTCCAGCTGCAGGCCCCAGGCCAGCAGACTGACCACCAGAATACCGGCCAGAGCCGATGGAATCGCTTTGGTCAGTTTCGGCAGATAGAAGGTAATAAACATGGTCAGGGCGATCAGCCCCAGCATAATAAAAAGCGTGCTGCCGCTCAGCCATTCGCCGTGTGCCCAGCCCCACTTGCCCACCGGCGTTGAACTCTGCAACTGCGGTAATTGCGCCAGAAAAATTACGATCGCCAGACCATTTACAAAGCCCAGCATCACAGGCGTCGGCACGATGCGGATAAACTTACCCAGTTTAAGCGCCCCGGCACTGACCTGAAGAACCCCCATCAGAATCACAGCGGCAAACAGAAACTGTACGCCGGACCCCGGACCATAATCCCGTTCCGCATCAGCCACCAGCGACACCATAACCACCGCCAGCGCCCCGGCAGCACCAGATATCATACCCGGACGACCACCGATCACTGCGGTAATCAGACCCACCATAAAGGCCGCATACAGACCAACCAGCGGATGAACACCGGCGACAAAGGCAAAGGCCACAGCCTCTGGTACCAGTGCCAGAGCAACGGTCAGGCCGGACAGCACATCGTTTTTGATGTTGGGTGAAAAAGTCTGCATAAACTCGCGCAGCAGTAGCATGAAAGGTAACTCCGGAGGTCTGGGTAAGCGTGCGACGGATCGTAATCCATGAAAGCGGCGCACTATACCAGCCTGAGCCGACAATTTCAGGTCTTCAGCGGCTTTCAGCCTGACAAAGCGTCACAAGCAACAGACAAAAAAGCCGGAACAGATTGATGTCTGTTCCGGCTTACGCATTTGCCCGTCTTGCCCCGTAAAGCTATCCGCGGCTTTCTGCCTCATCAGCGGATGCCGCATAAGGCGACTGATAACCCGGTTCATACTGAGCGTCGTCCAGCGAGGCATGGCCACTGAAGCCCAAAGCACGCAGCAGGCTGTCGAGCAGTACATACAAAGACGGCAGCACCAGCAGACACACGAAGGTGGTAAACAGAATGCCAAAGCCCAGCGACACCGCCATCGGCGTAATAAACTGCGCCTGACGGGACGTTTCAAACACCATGGGCGACAGACCACCAAAGGTCGTCAGCGTGGTCAGCAGAATCGGCCGGAAACGCCGTACACCCGCTTCACGCACCGCTTCCAGCGCGGTGAGATTGCTTTCAACACGGCGACGATTGGCGTAATCCACCAGAATCAGACTGTCGTTCACCACCACACCGGCCAGCGCCACGATGCCCATGATCGACACAATCGACAGACCGTATCCAAGCAGGATATGGCCCAGAATCGCACCCACGGCACCGAACGGAATTACCAGCATAATCAGCATTGGCTGAGCATAACTGCGGAACGGAATCGCCAGCAGAACATAAATGCCGAGCATGGCGAAGAAGCCCATCAGCTGCAGATTGCTCATGCTTTCCTGGGTATCGGCCTGGCGACCGCGGAAACCGAATTCAATCGACGGATAGCGCGCCTGCACCTCCGGGAAAATTTCCTGCTGCAGCACCGACATCACCGCCGGAATCATATTGCGGTTATCGACTTCGGCAGTAACCTGCACCACCTGACGCCCGTCGCGGCGGTTGATCACCGACGGCGCAATACCTTCATGCAGAATGGCCACATCCACCAACGGCACGTAGCCGCCCGCCGGTGTCAGAATCTGCACCTGCTCAATATCGGCAGCATAGGAACGCTCAGCTTCCGGCAGCCGCACCAGCACCGTTACCTCATTGCGCTGGCGCTGCTGACGTAACGCCCGGGCGCCGTACAGCGAGGCCCGCACCTGAGCGGCAACGTCCGCAGGGTCCAGACCGAGACTGAGTCCCAGCGCATTCAGCTCCACATCCCACTGCGGTTTACCCTGAGTAAAACTCGACGCCACGTCTTTTACGCCCGCCAGCTGTGCCAATTCTTCGCTGAGATTTTCACTGGCGGTGCGCAGCAGTTCGTTATCCGTACCGCGCAGTTCAACGGTCAGACCTGCACCCCGGGACGGACCGCCGCCTCGTTCAGCATCAAAGGTCAGGCTGCGGATGCCCGGAATTTCACCAATGGCTTCGCGCCAGCGCCGCACCACTTCGTTAGAGCTGATGGGGCGCACATCGGTATCCACCAGACGCGCTTCCACTTCCACCTGCGAGCCTTCGATATCCCCTTCCAGACTGATCACCAACGGCGTACCGGCGGCTTCAATCGGATCGGTCACTTCACGCAGGTGTTTCTCAAGCAGAGCACGCACTTCACGTGCCTGCTCAATCGGCGCATTGGCCTGCAGCTGTACCGTGGCTGCCGCGGATTCGCCCTCAAGGCGTGGGAACATACTGAAGCCCATACGGCCACTGATCGGCCAGGCGAGTACCATCACGCCGAAAGCGACCGCTACGGCAATCACAATGCCCGGCCGTTTCAGGCCGCGGTCGAGCACTGGTAAATAACGTTTCTGAATAAAATGATTAAGGGCTTTATCGACCCGTTTCTGTACGCGGTCTAGGCCATTTTCTGAGGTACGCTTTTTTAACTTGCCGAGGTGAGTCGGCAGAATAAACAGCGCTTCCAGCCAGGAAATCATAAAGCAGCTGACCACCACCGCCGGAATGGCGAAAAAGACTTTGCCCATCATGCCCGGCATCGACAGTAATGGCAGAAACGCCACCACGTTAGTGAGAATGGCAAACGCCAGCGGCACGGCGACTTCGCGTGCGCCGAAAATCGCCGCATCCATAAACGGCATGCCTTTCTGCATATGCTCGTAAATGTTTTCGCCGGCAATAATAGCGTCGTCCACCACGATACCGAGGGCAATGATAAAGGCGAACATGGAAATCATATTGATCGACACGTCCATCGCTGGCAGCAACAACAGTGAACCCAGAAAGGCCGTTGGAATCCCCATGGTCACCCAGAAGGCGAGACGGTATTCGAGGAACAGACTGAGCAGCACCAGCACCAGAATCAGACCGATCACCGCGTTTTTCATCAGCAGGCCAACACGCTGGCGATAGGTATCACCGTCGTTATCGGTCACCACAATCTGAATACCCTGAGGCATTTTGGCGCGGATACCATCGAGCCGTTCCAGCACCGCATCCACCACGGTCATCGGTGTCTGATCTTCGGCACGATAGATTTTGAGGCGCACCGCGGTTTCACCGTTGTAGGTCACTTCGTCGTAACTTTCGCTGAAGCCTTCGCGAATTGTCGCCACATCGCCGACGCGCAGAATCACACCGGTGTCGTCGGAAATCAGCGGAATATCAAGAAATTCCTGCGCCCAGTAACGGCGGTTATCCAGCGTTACCAGAATTTCACCGGCGGAGGTGCGTACGCTGCCGGCACTCAGTTCAATGGCGTTATTACCAATAATGTCCGCCACCTGAGATAGCGTCAGGCCATAACGTTTGAGATCCTGACGGGCAATTTCAACGTGAATTTCCTCGTCCGGCGTACCGCGCATTTCAATTTTGGTGACCTGCGACGACAGCAGTAATTCGTCTTTAATCTGTTCACCCAGACGTTTCAGACCGAATTTATCCAGCGGTCCGAAAATCGCCAGTTCGATCACATCAATATTACGTCCAGCCATACTGACGATCGGCGTTTCCATTTCCGCCGGAAACGTCGAAATACGGTTCACCGCCTGCTGAATATCCTGATAGGCCTGCTGGCGGTCACTGCCGTTTTCCAGTTCAGCAACTAACGAGGCAGAGCCCTGCGTCACCCGTACCGTCAGCTCTTTAATGCCATCAACGTCCGCCAGTTCGTTCTCAATGGGCAGCACCACGCCCTGCTCCATCTCCGATGGCGTCGCACCCGCGTAGCTGACAGAAACAGACACGCTGTCGATTTCCGTGTTGGGGAAATATTCCTTACGGATCACCAGTGCCATTAAGAAGCCGCCGATGATCAGAAACGCCATCAACAGGTTGGGCGCCACACCATGCTTCGCCATCCAGGCAACTGGACCTTTGTAGCGCAGACTCATGGACGTGCTCCGTTGTCAGCGGCTTCACCCGGCAGACGTACTTTCATGCCGTCGGTGGCGGTATCTATCCGGTTTTTCAGTACGCTGTCGCCGGCTTTAAAACCGCTGGTGCCGAGCCAGGTTTTCTCCCGGCCACGGTAAATCACCTGAGGCTCACGACGACGCAGACGATGATCGTTCACCGCCCACACCACGCCATCCTGCAGCAGGCGACTGGCAATGACGTAGCCCTGAATTTCTTTGCCGGGCAACACCACATCAACATAATCGTTAACCAGCACGCGCGGCGCAGCCATCGGATCGGTTAATTCGATCACCACCCGCGCCTGACGATCAAGGTCGTCCACATCCGGCAAAACATTCAGAATGCGCGCTTCACGTTGCTGACCATCCCAGGCCGGCAGGCTGACGTTGGCAACCGAACCAGTGTCCAGCCAACTGAGGAAATGACGCGGTACTTTCACTTCGATCCACACCCGTTCGGTGCCCACGACATCAAAGATGGCGGTTCCGGAGCTGGCATAACTGCCGACACTGGCACTGCGTGAACTGATGCGCCCGCTGAAGGGCATACGGATTTCACTGCGTTTTAATTCCAGCTGCGCCTGTAACAGCTGAGCTTCCGCCGTTGCCACTGCCGCCTCTGCTGCTGCCAACTGCGGTTTACGCAGCACCAGATCACGCTCTTCCCGACTCAGATTCTGGGCAGCGATGGCGTATTCTTCTTCCGCCAGATCGCCCTGACCTTTCTCAACCGCCAGGTCTGCTTTGGCCTGGGTCAGATTGGCTTTCGCCTGTTTAACCTGCAGCTGGAAATCATCCTGCTCCAGTCGTGCCAGCACGGTGCCCTGCTCCAGCAAAGCACCCGGTGCCGCGTCAGGATTCACCCAGTCAATGCGGCCGCTGACCTGGAACACCAGGCTCACGGAATCCACTGCCGTCGCCGTACCGCCGGTTGTCCAGTAAGGGCGGGACGTTTCCTGCTGCAGCGGCACCACATCCACCAGCCGCGCCTGCTCCTGTGGCGCTACCCGTGCCGGGCGCGGCGCAGAGGTCATAATCCAGTAAGCCAGACCACCGCCGGCCAGCAGAATAACGATGACCCACAACCAGGTCTGTCGATACAGGGCATTTGCCGAACTCATACAGAGACTTCCTTCTTCGAAATACGGATTGATGTGCTGTTCAGTTGATTAAAGCGGCGCGGTGTTTGTTGATCAGCGGGCGTTTCTTTTACGGTCTCTGCTTTTTTCACAGCTTCTGTTTCTTTTACAGCTTCATTCGACCCGCCCGCAGGCTCTGCTGGTGTGGCCGTATCTGCTGCTGATACTGCAGACGCTGAGTCTGATTTTCTGCCACCACAGACTGCACGGCACCGGCGTTCCCGGCACTATCAGTGGCATCATCAGCAGCGGCAGCAGCACCATCAGCGTCATCATTTACGTCAATAAAGCCACCGTGGCTGACCGCACGGAACAGCGCGATACGACTCTGAATCTGATTCCAGCGGGCTGTCAGCACACGCTGCTCCAGACTCAGCACATCCTGCTGTACGGTTAACAGGGAAAGAAAATCACCAACGCCTTTGCGATAACGGTTCTGTTGAAAGGCTTCGGTTTTCTGCGCCAGCGTCAGCTGGCGCTCCAGGCTGACCAGTGTATCGCTTGTTTCGCGCTCACTGACCAGTGATTGCTGCACGTCCTGCGCAGCCTCCAGAAGCGTTTGCTGATACAGCGCAACAGCAGCATCAACTGCTGCCTGATTGCTGGCAACCAGCGCCCGGCGCGAGCCGCCATCAATCAGCGGCAGGGCCAGTCCGGCAACAAAATTGGCAACCCAGTTATCCAGCACATCGCTCAGATCTTCATCCGTTCCACGATAAGACGCAGAGAGCGTAAAGCGTGGGTATCGGTTGGCCTCAGCCACCGCCAGACCTGCGGTAGCAGACTGCACGTCGTACCAGGCCTGCTCTACATCCGGACGACCACTGACCACCGCTAAAGGCAATGCTGAGACGGTCTTTTCAAGCTGCGGCAGAGGTGGCATGTCATGGTTCATGGCATCCGCAAAGGCGCCACGCTGCAATGCCAGCCATTCTCCCTGGCCGGTCCACAGCGCCAGCTGCTGCTGATAACCCGCCAGCGCTGCCTGCGCGGCAATCACGTCAGCATTCAGGGATTCCAGCAGTTGCTCCTGCTGCCAAACATCACTGATGTCTGCCTGACCGCGCTGAAAACGTCCGCGGGTGACTTTTAATGCGGCTTCTATGCGATCTTTTTGGGAGGCCAGCAATTGCAGGTTTTCCTGCTGCATACGCCAGCCATACCAGTTAAGAGTAATTTCACCGGCTACAGTGTTGGCCTGAGTGCGCAGCGCGGCCTCGCCAGACAGTGCTTCCATACGCGCCTGATCATCCAGTGCTGCCACACGTCCCCAGAAATCCAGCTCGTACTCACTGCTCAGCCCGGCACTCCAGCTGTTGCTGGTCGTACTCGCCTCGCCCGTGCTGCTCTGGCTTTCAGCCCACTGACGGTCTCTGTTCAGAGTAAGGTTCAGGTCCGGATATTTCGCCGATCCCGCATCACGCCATAAGGCACGGCTGCGTGCCAGGTTGGCCCAGGCAGCCTGCAGAGAATAGTTGCGTTCAAGTCCGGTGCTGACCAGTTCGTTCAATTGTTGATCGGAGAAACTCTGCCACCAGCGCAGCTCGCTCTGCCAGCTCTGCTCTGCGTTTTCAGCAGTGCTGTAACCCAGCTGCGATGGCAGCTGATCTGAGGCTGGCTGTTCGGTCGTCACCACCGAGCAACCCGACAGTAGGGCCAGAGGTATCAACAACATCGCTGCAGGTTTCAGCAGCGTTCCGTAGCTCTGTCGAGAGCGCGGATAAGAGTGCTGAGGAGCGCGCCGTGTATTGCCGGTAGCGATCAAAGCGGAGTCTCCTGAAATACGTAAACTCAAAGAAGAGATATCCAATAATTATAAATGTTATGTCCGCTTGCCCGGTTATCCATCACGCATGGATGACCATTTCGCAAATGAGAATTATATTCATTTGAAAACTTTGCACCAGATTCTGGCCGCCAAAATACCTGATATGGGACGTTCTGAGCGTAAATTATTGTCTGGATTTATGCCATCCTGATGACGAAGTGCAAACTTCAGCCAAAAGAGAAAGTGCAGGAAGAAAAGAAAAAAGCGATGTTGCCGCACAGACAGAGAGAAGCGACTTTACCGCACTGGCGGCCGGGCAAAGCCGTTTCAACAACCCTTACAAAGGCCCTTATAACAACCCTTACAACGGCCCTTAAAACAGCTGCTACAAAAGGCCGTCAGGCAATCTGACACGCAAGAAATACGTCAGAAAAACACGGTATAACTCAGCTCCACAAAGTCATCCTGGCGAATGCTGTAGAGCACCTCATCCTCACGGTTGTCTGCGGCAAACCACCACAGGTTAAGCGACATAGTGGAAAAGGATGTCATGCGTGTTGATGCTTCCACCATCAGGCTGCGGCTACCGCTGTAATCCAGATCCTGCGTAAACCCGACCAGCACTTCCGATGAATCCGCATCATTGAATGCCCAGCGTGTGCCAACAAACAGATCGTTCTGCGCCAGCCCGCCCTCTTCACTGCGCAAATCCCCCTGATATTCCATCAGAATACCGAGGTCCAGCGGGCTGTCGCAGCAATCACCAAAAGGACCTACCAGGGTGTATTCAAACCCACCCACCATGGCCTGGTGATCCTGCAGGGTTTCATTGCCAGCGTCTTCTGCAACCTGCTGCGCAGAGGCGTCGTAATCGCGATGCAGGGCTTCCAACTTCCATAACCAGGAGCCTACCGTGTGCTGCAGCGTCATACCGGCTTCGGTGACCTGCGGATAATAAGGGCGTAATCCGCTGACCAACGGATTGCCGTCGACCAGAGTAATGTCCGGCAACAGAAACGGCTGGCGCGATGTACCGGAAAAAATATCCGCGCTGATATCCAGAGGCCAGCCATCAATTTCAAACGAGCGGCTCCAGCGCAGCGCCAGATCGATATGATTTTCTTTATCAGAAGACTGATACACAGCGCTTTTTACCGGCAGCAAGGCCGAAGGTCGGCCATCCTCACTGCTGAACGTGCGCTCCCGGAAATACGGCAGCACAAAGGCTTCCAGCGTACCGGCATCATGCAACCAGATGCCATGCAGCATCGGCTGACCCAGTTTATCTTCACCATCCACGGCTTCGACCTGATCCGTCTGGTTGATCACGTCCACCAGATGCAGGGACTCGGTCACCCCCCAGAACACTTTGCCGATGCCTGCACGGACTTCCCAGCTGCTGCCCCACCACTGAAACTGCAGTTCGCGGATATCGCCATGGGTACGTTCGCTGTCTTCACTGTCGTAGCGATAAAAGGGCTTAAAGGTCAGGCGACTGCTGTCACCGGTATCCCAGGCCATATCACCCAGCCCATAAACTGACACACCACGCTCCGGCTGATCATCCAGCCAGGGCTGCTGCAGAAATTCGCGGTATTCCAGTGATACTTCAAAGTCAGCATCGGGCAACCACTGCGCAGCATTGACAGGACCTGCCGCCCAAAGCACCAGCGGGAATAAATAACGTGATCTCATATCAGCGTATCCGTTGCAGACTGGCTTTATTAAAATCGGCATCGGTCAGACCGGTATCGAAGCGGATATCTGCGGTTTTCAGCACCGTGCTTTTGCCGGTCTGATGATTCTGCATCGTGGCAGTATGTGCGCGCCAATACTGATCTTTGTACTGTTTATAATCCGCCAGCGTCAGTGTTTTCAGCAGACTTTTTTTGCGGTCGTAAAATTCGATTTTCCACGCCCGCAGATGGTCTTTATCCAGCCAGACAATCTGTTTGGTATAGCCGGAAAATTCATCATTAGGCACCTGCTCAATCACATGACAGGCAATGCCGTTCACTTCCTCTTCACGCAGATAGAGAAAGCTGTATTTTTCCAGTTCAAATGAACTCATATCTTCGTAGGCAAACTCACTGCCCATAAAAGGGCCGGATTTATTGCGTGAAGCAATACGTTTAACCCGCTTCAGAGCAGGCAGATACAGCCATTGCTCATCAGGCTTGCCAATGTGCGAGAAGTTAAGAAAAGCCGTTCCTTTTACATCCCGCGGCTCATCAAAAATGGTCAGCCCCTTGTCGCCATCATCGGCAACTTCCAGAGTCTGCGAACGGATTTCGCGCACGCTCTCTTCGCCCTGGGCATTCCGCAGAATCATAGTCACGGCGGACTGACTGTCGCCCCACCCGGCGTCACGTTGTTTACGGTCGGTCGCAATCGCCAGGCCTTTATCTTCCATTTCACCGGCCTGTACCGGTGCGAAAAACGGCAGCATCATAGCCATGGGCAGTATCATTCGGGTCAGAGCGTTCATAGGGTGCCTCCTGCAGCAGAATGTTCAGATATTTTTTTATTTGTGTCTGGTTTTGTGTCTGTGGTTTTGTCTGTTTCTTTCTCTGTATCGCTATGGCTTAACTCTGCTCCAGCGAGCTTATCTTTTTTATCCAGCAGGAGCAGAAACGCCGGCAGGAAAAAGAAATCCACCAGCAAAGCAATAAAGATGATAAGTGCCGTGGCCAGGCCCATATCTGAATTAAGGCGAAATGCAGAAAACGTCAGCATGGAGAAGCCAATCACCAGCACCACGGTGGTGATTAACAGCGCTCTGCCGACACTGGAAAAGGCGTAACGTACAGCCGCCTCAGCATCGCGGCCATCATCCCGGGCGCGTTTATATTTAGCCAGAAAATGCACGGTGTCATCGACGATAATACCCAGCGTCATGGATGCCACCACGGACAGACCCAGATTAATTTCGCCACTGATCAGCCCCCAGATACCAAAGCCCACCAAAGCCGGTCCAAGGTTCGGAATCAGACTGATCACACCCAGGCGTAATGAACGCAATGCCAGCACTAACAAAGCCGAAATCAGAATCAGAGCAGCAATCATGCTGACGATCATGCTATCCATGTTGGTTTCACCGATATGGGCAAACATCAACCCGGGGCTGGCCGCTGCCAGCCGCACATGCGGGGCATTGTCCGCCATCCACTGACGCGCCCGTTCTTCCAGTGCCACAATTTCCTGACTGCCCATATTTTTTAGCGTGGAGGTCAGGCGCGTGGAAGATTTATCCACGTTCAGCTGATTATTCAGATCCAGTCCGTATGGCAATGACATTTCATACAACAGCAGATACTGGGCCGCCAGTTCACGATCCTGCGGCATACGATAATATTCGCCATCATCACCGTGCATGTTTTTATTCAGGCGTTTAAAGGTATCGGCCAGCGTATTAACGTGATCCACTTCCGGCTTAGCACGCAACCACTGCGAAAACTCCGCCAGCGTGTACAGAAACTGCGGATCATTCACACCCTGAGATTCACCGCTGTACAGCGCCCAGTCGATGGTTTGCATACCGGACACATGCTCTTCCAGCGCGTCCACTGAATCGCGGAAGAACGTGCCCTTGGCAAAGTATTTGGTGGCTTCATCATTAACCGTATTCAGGGTGACCAGCGAGCCGAACAGGAGCATCAGTGCACCGGATAAAAATAGCAGCGGTTTTTGCCGGCGCACGACCCAGTCGCCAAGTATTTCCATACCGCCCTGATGATCCGCGCCTTGCTTTACTTTCAATGGCAGAATCACCAATAACGCCGGCAATAAGGTCACCGATAACAAAAAAGCCAGCATAACGCCGATGGCACTGAGCACACCGAAATCGGCCAGCACCGGTGACTCAGACAGCATCAGGGTCATAAAGCCTATGGCAGTGGTCGCACTGGTAATAAAGATCGGCATTAAATTTAAATCGAGAGCGAAACGCAGAGCGTCGCTCTGACTTTTACCCTGACACATCGCAAACTGCATAGACGCAATCAGATGCACGCAATCCGCAACGGCCAGCGTCATCACCACAATCGGCACATTGATCGTGCCGGTCGATAAGAAATAACCCAGCCAGCCCCCTGTTCCCATCGTCGCAGCGATGGTGATAACCAGCACCAGAACCGTCGCCAGCATAGCCATCACACTGCGTAATAATATTGCCAGCATCAATACAATCAGCCCCAGCATGGCAGGCACCAGGGAGCTCATATCTTTCTGCCCTTCCGTGGCGAAAGCGTAATTCATCGGCACAATACCCGTGTGATAAAAGCTGACATCCGGATAACGCTGGGCCAGCTCTGCGGTCATAGCATTAACGAAATCCTTAACCTCAATCACTTCCGCGGTATTATTCGGCTTGTCCGGAATCTGCACGGTAATATTGACGATGGCAGCACTGCCATCTTTGGCCACCAGTCCGCCATAAAGCGTTGGCTCAGTCATCGCGACACTGCTAACCCGGGCCAAATCATCGCCGGTCAGCTCATCGGCATTCAGCACCAGGTCTTCCACCATCATGTCATCGTATTCAGACCAGGTATGCTGGAAATTGGTGACGGAATCCACCCGACTGGAATACGGTGTCTGCCAGCCTGCGTCGGTAATTTCTGCGATTAACTGCAGCATTTGCGGCTGAAATACATCGCCGTGTTCGGGCACGACCAGAATTGAAATATTGTCGTTCTTATTGAAGATACGCTGCATTTCCTCGAAGTCCTGCAGCGGTTGAAAATCTTTATCGAAAAAGACTTTATAGTCACCGCGAAAATACAGATTCTGCACACCGGCTGCAGCTACCGCCGCAGTGACCAGCAACAGCAGTGCTGTGCGCCACGGCCTGTGTATGACCCACTGATACCAATATGCCTTCATACTGCGTCTCCCTGCTGTTATTTTTTTCGTATTGTCCGGGTATAAGCGCTGATCGGTTGAACGCCCTGAATAAGCGTTCGCTGCCGGCGGCAATCCTGCTGCTGAAAATAAAAGCTACTGACTGTTCAGCAGCGCCACTTCTTCGGCGAAGCATTCCTGCTCGATACGCTGCCAGCTGTTCTGATAATCCCAGTCTTTCGACAGCGGTCTGAATCCCATGCCGTCGAGCAACACATTGGAACTGATTAAAGAAATATTGCTGCCGATTACCCGCGTAACTGCGGTCAGGTCCTGAGCTGCATGCAACAGAGTCGCCCCACCGTAGGCCTGGGCCCAGCTCATAAAAGAAAGTGCCGACACATGAATATCATCGGCTAATTCGCCCGCGGCCATAGCAGCACGAAATACCTCATCCACCCGGGAGGTCAGTGCAATATCCATCTGCTGAATACGCTCGCTGCGCGCGGCGGAAATTTTTTCTGAAAATGCCGGGGTCCTTACGGTAATCAATGCCAGCGCCAGGGTTGGCTGCAACTGTCCGTAAATCTGATAACCCACATTGAGCGCGAGAATTTTTTCGCGGTGATTACCGTTAAAAGCAATCGCCCGCTCAAACAGCCCTTCCAGTACAGACAGCCCGCGCAGACACAGCGCACCGAGACAATCTTCCTTACCGCTGAAATGGTTATAAAGCGTGCCTTTGGAATAGCCACACACCTTCACCAGACTGTCCATGGTAAAACTGGCAAAGCCTTCCTGTTCAATCAGGTGCTGAGCATGATCCAGTAATTCCTCTTCACGATCGGCCAGTTTCTGCTCGCGCCGGGTACGTACCGGGCAACTCACATTCAACCGCCGTCCCAGCGCTCCGAACAGCGAATCACCGGCAGCCGGATTGTTGCCTCCTGCGTCATCAGGCGTATCCGATACGCTGGACATCACCAGGCATGGGCGCTGTTCTGCCCGCGCACAGACACCACTCAGCGCCGCGGCCAGACCGTTACGTGGGCCATTAAGTGGGCTTTTACTGCCCAACATGTTCTGGTGCAGGCGCCGGAGATTCTGCGCCAGTGCTGAAAATATAATCATTTTTGACGATCCGTCGATTTTTGACGAATCGTCATATTGCATAAAAAACACACAGCAGGCAAGAAAAAAGAAACACCTGCAACAGTCGGCATTAGATGGTCGGGCATTAACAGGAAAAGCAACAGGCAGGCGTTAACAGAAACAGCGGTAAAGGCCTGCTTCAGGAAGGATCAGCAAGAGAATGCTGGCAGAGCCAGAGAAAACTGTCGGGTATCAGGCTACAAAGTCAGATATCAGGCTATGAAGTCGGGGGAGCTCTGCTGCCTATTCTGCCATTTGGTGCATACGGGCATGCTCCAGCTTATGAGTGAGCGCCACTTCGATATAGAAAGGCCCGGCTTTGGTCTCAAAAGGAATCACCACCACAGGGCCATCGATATTGTGGCGGACATCATCCGCGCCACGGATGATATCGGGCTTGGCCATTTCAAAATCATAGCCTTTTTCCCACAGCAGTTTGCGCGCACCACCGGACAACATATTGGTTAATTCACCGGTCAGGTCGTAACAGGTGTCATCCACTTCGGCGATTTCCTCACCCAGCATACTGCTGCTGATTTTCACGATCGCGCCAGCGGAAAAGCTGATCGCCAGAGAGCCACGCACAGACTCACCGGACATCGGAATAATACCGGTGACCACGCCTAATGCTTTTTCATCCGGCTTCAGATAGGGCTTGCCGTATTCACAGCTCATAGAAGCCATGGTGACAAGAATATTGTCTATCGATTCAACAAACGGGTTAATAAAATCGACGTTCATAACACCAACAATCCGTGGGGGTACTGTGGTCAGTGTAGTTGTGTTTTATTGCCCGCTATAGACGAAAAAGGCACCCGAAGGTGCCTTAATATAACTCACAGTTTGGCGGTGTAACGCTGTTATTCCAGCAAACCGTAACGCCCTGTAAAGCTTTGCCTTACAGACCTTTAACCGCGTAAATGCCTGGAGCGTTGCGCCAGTAACCGCGGTAATCCATACCACAGCCAAAGACATATCGGTCTTCGACGCTCATACCGATAAAATCGATTTTGAGATCGGTGTTCTTGCGGTCGTGTTCTTTATTCACCAGCACAGCGGTCAGAACTTCTTTGGCGCCCTGAGCGTGACAGGCTTTGACGACTTCTGCCAGGGTATTACCTTCATCAAAGATGTCATCAAGGATCAGTACGGTACGGCCCTGCATCGGAATGGACGGTGGTGCCTGCCACTGCAGATCCGTATGTCCGGTGGTTTCACCACGGTAACGGGTAGCGTGCATATAGCCCTGTTCCAGCGGGAAATTCAGTTTGGTCAGCAGACGGCCAGCCATCACCAGACCGCCGTTCATGATGCTGTACACCACCGGCATGGAATCGCCCAGACGGGCAGAAATTTCAGTCGCCAGCTTTGCCAGCGCGGCATCCACTTCAGCTTCTGATTTCAGCAGATCGGCCTCAGCCATTACCTGCTTCAGTTGTTCCAGTGTCAGCGGCTCACTCATCATCTGTACCTTTTGTACCTTAATGTACTTTTTAACGGATCTGACTTCACCGGCGCGCTGATTAACGGAGCGTGCACGATCCACAGGCTGTCGCCGGGACCGACCAACTGGTAAAAAAGCACGGGCGGTAAAAAGCCGGCTATGGTAGCCAGCAGCGGGGCTTATAGCAATGACCTGAACCAATGAAGCGCAGCAATCAACCAGTAACCGGAAACACGGCCAGCTGCAACAAAATCAGCGGACGCTGGTCACACAGCGACCCTTTGATCAACGACTGACCTGTCAGGATGCGTTATGTTTCCAAGAATACTGGCCCTCTCCGGGCTGATTTTACTGCTTTCCGCCTGTGCCAGCCTGCCGGACGACGTTGCCGTTGAGCAGCCGGATGCCCTGCCTGAGTTTTCTGCCGTGCTCAGCGATCCCGAACGCTACACCGGACTGGAAGTGGTATTCGGCGGCAATATCGTCGATGTCACCAACCATGCCGACAGCACCACCATCGAAATGCTGCAGCTGCCACTGTACAGTTCCGGACGCCCCCGGGATGAAGTCAGCCGTTCCGGCGGACGCTTCCGGGTAACCTTTGACACCTTCCTCGACCCGGAAATTTTCACCAAAGGCCGCCAGCTCACCATTCGCGGCAATCTGATGGGCACAGAAGACGGCAAAATCGGCAGCCATCCCTACTCATTTCCGTCAGTCAGTGGTACCGGCCTGTATCTGTGGCGGGAACAGCTGGACGAAGTGGAAGTGCATTACGTCATGGGCATTAACAGTTTTGCCCCCTACGGCTACCCGTTTCATGATCGTCGCCTGACCCGTCCCGCGGTACGCAAGGCGACAAAATCCGACTGATTTACTCAGCAAATTTCCGCTGCGGATCGATATCATCCGCTTCTTCCCGGTAAATGGCCCTCACGGAGGGCAAAAAAGCCGCGCTTCTGATATGATGCGCGGCTTTTCAACACGACCCGGAACACTGCGCTATGACCCCCACCCTGCAACTGGCCTTTGACCTGATTTCCCGCCACTCTGTCACACCGGAAGACGCCGGTTGTCAGGAGTTGATGATGGAGCGCCTGGCTGCGGCCGGTTTCAGTAACGAGCCGCTGCGCTTTGCAGAAGTGGATAATTTCTGGTCACGCCGCGGTGACAGTGCCCCGCTGGTCTGTTTTGCCGGCCACACCGATGTGGTGCCAACCGGTCCGGAAGCCAACTGGACCCATGCACCGTTTATCCCGCAGATCGTTGACGGCCTGCTGTATGGTCGCGGCGCAGCGGACATGAAAGGCTCACTGGCGGCGATGATCGTAGCCACTGAGAACTTCGTGAAGAAGCACCCGGATCACAAAGGCTCCATCGCCTTTCTGATTACCGCAGATGAAGAAGGTCCGGCGAAAAACGGCACGGTGAAAGTGGTGGAAACCCTGGAAGCGCGTAACGAAAAGATCGATATGTGCATCGTTGGTGAGCCCTCTTCCACCAATCAAACCGGTGACGTGGTGAAAAACGGCCGTCGCGGTTCCCTCGGCTGTGTGCTGAAAGTCAAAGGCATTCAGGGGCATGTCGCCTATCCGCATCTGGCCAAAAACCCGGTGCACATTGCCGCTCCGGCACTGGCGGAACTGGCTGCTGAAGAGTGGGATCAGGGCAATGAGTTCTTCCCGGCCACCAGCTTCCAGATTTCCAACATCAACGCCGGTACCGGTGCCACTAACGTGATTCCCGGCGAATGCGAAGTGGTATTTAACTTCCGCTTCTCCACCGAAGTGACCGCTGACATTCTCAAGCAGCGCACCCAGGCGATCCTCGATAAACACGGTCTGGAATACGATATCGACTGGAACCTCAGCGGCGAGCCATTCCTGACCTCGCGCGGCGCGTTAGTCGATGCCAGCGTGCAGGCCATCCGTGAAGTCACTGGTCTGGAAACCGAACTTTCCACCGCAGGTGGCACCTCCGACGGCCGTTTTATTGCGCCGACCGGATCTCAGGTACTGGAACTGGGCCCATGCAACGCCACCATTCACAAAGTCGATGAGCACGTAACCGCCGCCGACCTGGATATTCTGACCACCATTTACGAACGCATTCTCGAGCTGCTGCTGGCCTGATCATGTCTGAACACAAAGTTATTGCCTGCCCTGTGTGCGGGCTGCCCCTGCTCGCCTCAGGAAAAAACTGGCGCTGTGACAACGGCCATTCCTACGACGAAGCGCGTCAGGGCTACCTGAATCTGCTGGTTGCCCAGCACAAAAAATCGAAAGCGCCGGGCGACACCATGGACATGGTTGATGCCCGCCAGCGCCTGCTCGACAGCCAGCTTTACCGCCCTATTTCCGATTCGCTTAACCAGTGGACACTGGACTGGGCAATGAACAAAGAAGCGCAGCCGGATAACCCGCTGCAGATTGCCGATGTCGGCTGTGGTGAAGGCTATTACACCCAACGCCTGCAGCAGATGCTGGAAGACTACCAGCAGCCGCACAATCTGTATGGCGCAGACATCTCCAAAGACGCAGTTAAACGCGCCGCCAAACGCAGCCCCGCCATCGACTGGCTGGTCGCAACCGGCGGCAAGCTGCCGTTTCTCGAACACAGTCTGGATCTGATTACCTGCCTGTTCACCAACCTGATGCCGGAAGGTTTTCAGCGCGTACTGAAACCGGGCGGACAGATCGTGCTGCTGAATACCGGTGGTCACCATCTGTACGAACTGCGTGAACTGATTTATGACGAAGTGAAGATCAACCCGTTTGATCCGCGCCCGGGTATGGCAGAGCACGGCTTCGAATGTCAGGGCGAACAGGTGATTAAATATCCGGTTAACCTGACTTCAAACCAGCAGATTATGGATCTGCTGAGCATGACGCCGCATCGCTGGAAAGTGCGCAACGATCTGCTGGCTGAGCTGCAGCAGATGGAACAACTGAAAGTCACTATCGACGTCGTCATGCATCATTTTCAGAGCACCCGCTGACCTCTCAGGCCCGGGTAATCATCCTCTGATTCGCCCGGGCATCCGTCAAAAGAACGATAACAAAGCCTTTTTCACGCCGGTTTTATAGTCATTTTGTTACAAGGTCGGCAATCTGTCTGAAAGCTTGCGGGCCGTCATTGCCAAGGCCGGGACAGAGGAATAGCATACCTTTCCCGAGACTGATTTAGTTGTTATGACCCAGGTAGATTTTTACATTCTTGCCGCCCAGACACCGGAAGAACGGGCTGTTTTCGCCTGCCGTCTGGCAGAAAAAGCGTTTGGCCGTGGCAACCAGATACTGATCCAGACCGACGATGAAACCAGCGCCCGCTATCTGGATGGTCTGTTGTGGACCTACCGCGAAGAATCCTTTCTGCCCCACGCACTGCTGGGCGACAGCAAGGCACCGGCAGACTGTCCAGTCAGCATAGGCTGGCACACAGACCCTGGGCATCATCACGACGTTATCCTCAACCTGAGCAGCAAACTGCCGGATTTTTTCAGCCGTTTTCAGCGTTGTATCAATATTGTTATCCAACAGGATCAGGTACTGGACTACACTCGTAGTCACTACAAATATCTCAAAGACCGGGGCTACCCGATCAACAACCACGATATGAGATTAGGTTAATGGCAGCCGCAAAGAATACAGACGGGCAACAGGGCCTTCCGACCAACATCGCCGGCGGAACCTCCACGGAAGAACCCGCGGATCTGCTGCGCGAGCTGGAAACCCTGCAACGGGTGCTGGATGACGCCACTGGTGACAACCCGGATTATGCCAACATTCCGGTACTGGAGCCCCTGGGTGATGACATCCCGGTGCTGGATGAACTCTTTCAGGATGATATTCCGGTGCTGAAGCCGGTGAGCGTTGCCAAACCGGTCGCCTCCGCTGCCTCCGCTGCGCCTCAACACCCTCTGGCACAGCCAGACCAGCCGGTCGCCACAACCTTTGCACCGGATAAAATCGCTGATGCCATCGCCCAGGCCAGACCAGACGCTACAGCAGACGGCACACTGGAAGATCTGTTCGGTGCAGCACCGGATGAGTATGAAGGCATCGGGGCGCCGGAAGTAGCACATGAAGTGGTCCCTCCTGAACTGCCCCCTATAGCCACGACCAAAATTTCGTCCAATCCGTTTTTGCCCCAGGCCGTGCTTGATCGCTTGCAGACCGAACGCATGGCCGCACAGCAAAGCGCGGAAGAAGCACACCGTACCATGCAGCGCGTGCTGGATAAAAAGCAGCAGGACGCCCGCAATACATTAAGCGAAATCGGCCGCCAGCTCAGCCCTGCGCAGAAAGAAGCCATGATCGAGCAACTGGTTGAAGAAATGCTGCCGCAAATAGCCCAGCGCCTGAAAGACAAGCTGCGTCAGTCACTGAAATAAGCTTCCTGGCCTGCCAGGCGCAGGCCGCTATCACAGGGTGGTCAACTCCGCCCTGAATCTCCCCGCTTCGCACACGATCCGCCCCTGCCCTCCGGGCCCGATTTCCGCTATAATCTCCGCCATTTTTCCGAACCCATAATGCCCCTTCCGGCCAGCCTGTTTTCAGCGGCGTGGCAGAAGAGCGGCGACAACGCACAGACGAGCATCAGTGACACTATGGATAAGACGTACAAACCCGGCGCAATCGAACAAACCTGGTACCAAGAGTGGGAAGAGAAAGGCTACTTCAAGCCATATCAGGATGGCTTAACAGGCGAAGGCTATTCCATCATGATCCCGCCGCCGAACGTCACCGGTTCTCTGCACATGGGTCACGCTTTCCAGCACACCATTCAGGACGCCCTGATCCGCTATAACCGCATGCTGGGCAAAAAAGCCCTGTGGCAGGTGGGTACCGACCACGCCGGTATCGCCACCCAGATGGTGGTTGAACGTAAACTGGCGGCCGAAGGCCAGCCGGACCGCCACGAATTAGGCCGTGAAAAATTCCTCGAAAAAGTCTGGGAATGGAAAGAACATTCCGGTGGCACCATCACCAAACAGATGCGTCGTCTGGGTAACTCCGTTGACTGGGATACCGAACGCTTCACCATGGACGACGGTTTCTACAAAGCGGTACAGGAAGTGTTTATCCGTCTGTACGAAGACGATCTGATTTACCGCGGCAAACGCCTGGTGAACTGGGACCCGAAACTGCACACCGCCATATCCGACCTGGAAGTCGAAAACAAAGACGTTAAAGGCAAGATGTGGCACCTGCGCTACCCGCTGGCTGACGGCCTGACCTACAAAGATGAAGACGGCAACGAGCTGGATTACATCGTGGTGGCTACCACCCGTCCGGAAACCATGCTTGGTGATACCGGTGTGGCCGTTAACCCGGAAGATCCGCGCTACAAACATCTGGTCGGCAAAGACGTTGTACTGCCACTGGTTAACCGCCGCATTCCGATCGTCGCCGACGAACACGCCGATATGGAAAAAGGCACCGGCTGCGTAAAAATTACCCCGGCCCACGACTTTAACGACTATGCGGTTGGTCAGCGCTGCGGCCTGCCGATGATTAACGTTCTGACATTCAATGCCGACATCCGCGATGAAGCTCAGACCTTTAACACCGACGGCAGCGTTAACGACGAAATCTCCGGCTTTATTCCGGAAAAATACCGTGGCATGGAACGCTTTGCGGCACGTAAAGCCATCATTGCCGATTTTGAAGAAGCCGGCCTGCTGGTTGATATCGTTGAAAACGACATGGTGATTCCATACGGTGACCGTGGTGGCGTGGTTATCGAACCTATGCTGACTGACCAATGGTACGTGGACGCGAAAACTCTGGCCAAACCAGCAATTGAAGCCGTTGAAAACGGTGATATTCAGTTTGTGCCGAAATCCTATGAAAACATGTACTTCAGCTGGATGCGTGATATTCAGGACTGGTGTATTTCCCGTCAGCTGTGGTGGGGTCACCGTATCCCTGCGTGGTACGACGAAGAAGGCAACGTTTACGTTGGCCGCAGCGAAGAAGAAATCCGCAAGAAAAACAATCTGGCCGATGACGTTGAACTTAATCAGGACGAAGACGTTCTCGATACCTGGTTCTCTTCCGGTCTGTGGACCTTCGGTACCCTCGGCTGGCCAAATATCGACGACGCTGAAGTGGCGAAACGCATGGCGGATTTCCATCCGACTGACGTGCTGGTTACCGGCTTCGATATTATTTTCTTCTGGGTTGCGCGCATGATCATGATGACCATGCACATGATCAAAAACGAAGATGGTACGCCGCAAATTCCGTTTAAAACCGTTTACGTTACCGGTCTGATCCGTGACGAAGTCGGCCAGAAAATGTCGAAATCCAAAGGTAACGTGCTCGATCCGCTGGATATGATCAACGGTATTTCTCTGGATGCTCTGCTGGAAAAACGTACCGGTAATATGATGCAGCCGCAGCTGGCTGAAAAAATCGGCAAACGTACCCAGAAAGAATTCCCGGAAGGTATCGCCCCCCACGGCACTGACGCCCTGCGCTTCACCCTTGCCGCTATGGCCAGCACCGGCCGTGATATCAACTGGGATATGAAGCGTCTGGAAGGCTACCGTAATTTCTGTAATAAATTATGGAACGCCTCACGTTATGTAATGCTGTCAGTTGCCGGCGAAGAAGCCGTTGAAAAAGCCGCAGCAGACAACACTAACATTGCCATTACCGAAGACATGAAGATTGCCTGTGGCGCCTACGGAGAGCCTGCTGCCCTGTCACTGGCCGACCGCTGGATTATCTCGCGCCTGCAACACGCAGAAAGCGAAGTACGCCGCCACATGGATCAGTACCGCTTTGATATGGCTGCACAGGCGCTGTACGAGTTCATCTGGAACGAATACTGCGACTGGTATCTGGAACTGTCCAAGCCGGTTCTGTGGGATGAGAACGCTTCCGAAGAAGAAAAACGTGGTACCCGTGGCACTCTGGTACGCGTACTGGAAGCCACTCTGCGTCTGGCTCATCCGATTATTCCGTTTATTACCGAATCCATCTGGCATCAGGTAAAAGACCTGGCAGGCAAAGATGGCGACACCATAATGTTGTCGGCCTACCCTGAGCCTCAGGAAGCTCTGATCGACGCTGATGCCGAAGCCGATATTGAATGGCTGAAAGGCGTGATCACCGCGGTGCGTAATATCCGTGGCGAGCAGAACATTCCGCCAAGCAAAGAGCTGGAACTGATTCTGAAAAACGGTGACGACGAAGACTTCCGCCGCGCTGACGATAACCAGGCTTTCCTGATGAAACTGGCGAAGCTGGAAAAAGTGACCTGGCTGAACGAAGGCGACGAAGAGCCGATGTCAGTGACTCAGCTGGTTGGCGATATGGAAATTCTGATTCCAATGGCTGGCTTTATTGATAAAGACGCGGAAGTTGCGCGCCTGAACAAAGCCATCGAAAAACTGGAAAAAGAACAACAGCGCGTGGAGAACAAGCTGTCGAACCCGGGCTTTGTTGATAAAGCACCGGAAGCCGTCATCGCTAAAGAGAAAGAAAAAGCCGCCGGCTTTGCCCGCGATATCGTGAAACTGAAAGAGCAGATTGAGAAAGTTAAAGCGCTGTAACAAGCGCTTTTCCTTCAATATCGCTCGCGCCGGGAGTGAAGTCTCCTGCAATACCTTTTGGTGTTGCTTGAGGTTTCAATCCCGGATACTCGCCTTCAGGTGCACTCGTTACGCTATCAGGGCGGTTTGGGTTACACTTCAACAGAATTCATTACCGGAATAACAGGAGCAACCATGAACCGTGATCGTGCTTTGCAGATCCTGTCGCGATGCAAGCCTGTCTTGCAGGAACGCTTTGGCCTTTCAGCCCTTTCTCTGTTCGGCTCAACGGCCCGTGATTCTGCTGATGATAACAGTGATGTGGATATTCTGGTGGATTTCGACGGTCCTGCCACGTCCAAACAGTTCTTTGGCGTTCAGTTTTATCTGGAAGATCAGCTGGGTTCTTCTGTAGACCTTGTCACCGCAAAAGCCCTGAGAAAAGAACTTAAACCTTATGTAAATAAGGACAAAATTGATGTCTGAGCGGGAGTGGCATTTTTATATCGGCGATATGATTGCCTGTGCTGAAAAAGTACTCAGCTACACTGCCGATATGAAACAGGCTGAATTTGAACATAGCAGTCTGACTTACGACGCAACCATCCGAAACATCGAATTAATCGGTGAAGCTGCAACACATATCCCAGACGAAGTACGCCGCCAGTATCCAGATATTCCATGGCGGATGATGGTCGCAACACGCAACCAATTGATTCATGGTTATCTTGGTATCGATAACGACATTCTCTGGAACATCATCAGCACGGACATTCCCGACCTACTCGATTCTCTTCAGGCAATCTGATACAGCAGAATAAATAAAAAACCGCCCACTCTTACAAGTGGGCGGTTTTTTATTGTCAGAAGAGAAAGCAGGAACAACTTACTTGTAGTAAGCCTCAACCGTGCCCTTCAGTTTAACCAGCATCGGCCGGCCAAAACGGTCTTTCGCTACCGGCGAAGAGATTTTCACCCAACCTTCGCTGATGCAGTATTCCTCAACGTCGTTACGCTCTTTGCCGTTGAGACGGATACCGATTTCATGCTCGAAGTATTCTTCTGCGTAGAACTTGCTCTTAGGGTTCACAGACAGCTGGTTAGGGAGTTCGGGTTTGTCGCTCATAGTAAAAAAACCTGATAGGTGTACAAAGCGCACCATTCTAGAGATAACGTGGAGGCCACTCAAGCCTGTAGATAAGGCGAAGGCCGCCTGGCCTGCGGTTAAGGAGAAAGCCGCCCAGCCTGTGGTTTACGAGCCGTCTGTCACAATCGCCAGTCCTTTGCCTGTATTTAACCTGCCCGCGCCTCGCCCGGCGAGAAGCCAAAGTGCTTTTTAAAGGCACGGTAGAACCAGGTCGAGTTATTAAATCCAGAGCTGTAGGCAATGTCGTTCACCGCCCGTTTTGCCTGTAACGGGTCAGACAGACAGTCAAACGCTTTCTTCAGGCGCACATTGAGGACGTAATCGGTGAAGCTGGTGCCCTCACGTTCAAACATAGCGCGGACGTAGCTTGGCGAAATACCATGGCGACGGGCGATCCAGTCAACGGACATATCTCCGCGGAAATAGTGCAGATTGATATCCGCTTTAACCGCCTTCATACGCGCCTGTTTCAGGCCGTTCTGTCGTGCATGAACCGTATAATCGCGCGGTGCACCAATGGCCAGAGCGATCAGATCGACAATCTGATTGGTCTGCTCCAGCGGGTTCTCCTCGCCCTGCGGATCATCCCGCATAAGATCAAGTGCGTAACGGGTCAGATGATTAAAGACTTCTTTATCTGTGATCGGACTCTGACCATGTTTGAGCCTGGCTATTAACGGCCCGTACATGTCCCGCGACAGATTAATGTTCAGCATATAGGTCTGTTGACCCTGAAAGCTGATGGTACCGGGCAGGTCGTTGTAGCTGATGCAGCCCATACCCGGCGACCAGATGGAATCCCCCTGATTGGCAATGGAGGTTCCCCACGAGGCATTGCCCAACGGGTTCAGCAGCAACGCCAGGTCATCATTACCGTCGGCAATGTGCTTCTTTTTTCGGTCGACAATCAGTGGAGAGGTTTTCACCCAGCCGATGGATACCCCCGGCAACAGGCGGATCATGGTTTCGATGTTCGGAACTGAATCCTTCGCCGGTTTCAGCTCGATATTGGCGACGGCGGCGTAAATATCCTGCGCCGCCATCATGCGCTCATGGTCAGGGAACTGCAGAGTGGAGAACTTAAAAAAAGCCATAAGTATTTCTCTAAGCCATCTTAGTCAGCCTTGCGGCACGGCATCCGTTCGTGACTGCGCTCCCCTCACTACTGCTTTTGATCCGGAATATTCAACCATCCGAATCGTCAGATCTGACATCGGTCGGATCAGAGAGCGACCTTAAATCTGTCCATACGGACAGGAAATATTTCTGACATATTACTCAAATAAACCGGACAGACCAAAGCACAGAATTGTCAGCAACAGGCCAGCCTGCCCTTAAAAGCGCCATTCTTTACAGATCAGAGGCGAATCTGCCACTGACGAATGGCCTGAGAAGTCCTCTCTGCTTTTTGGCCGTTTGCTGACTCTTCAGCGGATTGCGCTTGATCGCTGTTCTCGCTGTTCTCTTCAGTAGCACCTGACGGACGACGCACATCACCCAATAATGTCAGTTGTAACTGCCCTGCTGGCGTCATTACTGCACTGACGTCCCGGATCATACCTGCGGCAAAACTGAAACTGGCGATATCCTGCCCGTACGGATAGTCATCACTGTACACCCGTACCACACTGTATTTAGGCCGGTTAACGTCGCCTCCAAAACCCCAGCTGAGACTACCGACGAAATACACCATGACCCGCACATTCAGATCATCAAACCAATAAATATCCGGGAGTTTTTCATGCAGATAATAGCTGTCTGTTGCGATATGACGAGCTGCGAAGAGTAACTGCGTATCCGCTTCCGATACGGGCGAAGTGTTATTGCTATCCCCCTTATCGGTGACTTTTGCTGATTCAGCTACGTCTGATGGTTCAGTTGCTTCCGGCGACTCAGCTAATCCTGATAGTGGGTTTTCCTTTTTAGCGCTTATCTCATCAGGTTTATGGCTGCTTAACCAAGCATTAAGGCCGGATACCTCGATCTGATAAAGCGGTGTGAAAGTACCCTTGTCTGTGTGCTGATAACCACCAACCACAAACTGCTCATCATTCAGCCAGCCGGCAAATGCCACCCCAAGATTGAGCGCAGCACCGCTTACCCTGTCGGTCAGCTGCCCCAACACCTGCAGTGCTTTGCCATGCTCTTCCAGCAGAACCTGACTGCCATTAAAAATCAGCGCCCGTGCGGGCAAGTCTGGTGCATTATCAGGTTGCGGATCGTCGCTGTCTGAAGCCTCTGCCGCATCCAGACGCTGTTCGATGCTCAGCCAGAGTTCCTGCTGACGCTGTTCTGTAGCTTTCACATTCTCAGCTGCAGGCAAAGGAAGACGGACAACGTCTTTACCCGGGTCCTGATCAAATACCCGCTGCCCCGCAACCACACGACCGTCGTCCATTAACAGCCATTGCCCATAGGGCGCTTCTGTGCGAAAGCGGATGTAAGGTTCAGGAGGCCTGCCGTCATTAATACGATAAGGAACCTCCTCCACGGAAACACGGCGATTTTTTACCGCCCCGGCAGAGACATCCTGAGCGTCGAGTAACAGAGTGTAGTCATCCAGTTTACGGATCTGTCGTTCGGTATTCTGCCCGACAAACACAAACGACCAGATCATCCAGGCAATATAAATAAGGCCGACAATTAAAACGATGCTAATAAAAATACCCAGACCAATGAACAGCGACTTCATAACTCGTCCTTAAGTTTTCAGCAGGTATGCAGAGTAATAAGAAAAAGACTAAACAGCAGATGGTATTAAACAGTACCTTCCTGTTTTAATTTCTGACGAACCCCCATCAGCATTTTGCCGAAACGATTCTGTCCACGCATATCGCGGCCACTGCCCCAGAAGTAGTCGTACATGGTGAGATCTTTGATATCCAGCTCTTCTGTCGCCAGCAGCATGTCCGTCAGTTCCGTATGGGTCCGGCATTTGATGTAGGTGCCACGGGTCATATAAGTAACTGAATTTTTCTTCCAGTCTTTACGGCGCTTTTTAAATCTGGCCTTGCCCAGCTTGGCAGCACGCGCCGGATTTTCCGCCGCACGGATCAGTTCACGATATTCCGCATCCTCAAACTTCATCGCCTGATAATAGTGTTCAACCGAGGGCCATTCCGCACCGTCCAGCTCAAAAGCATAAGGTGCGTACGCAGATAACGGATGGGTTATATCATCGCGCGCCACTTCGTAACGCGACTTCTCCAGCTCACGGCTGTCCTGGTGTTTAAAGAACATGAAATACTTCTGCTGTTCAGATTATCAACGGACCATAGTATCCGAAGTTGCGCGGCAGCTGAAGTCAGATGGATATGTGACCGGCAAATGTCTCCGGTCCCATATAAAGTAAGTCTCAAAGTAAGCCTCAGAGTAAGTCTGAGGATAACCCGCAGATGTGCTTACATCTGTACCTTAAGGTGTGCCTAGAGAGCGGCCGCGAAGCGTCCCAGTCTGGCGTTGGTCGCCGCATAAAAATCGCGCAGTTTGGTGGGGACTTCGCCAAAATCGCCGGCCCCGGCGGTCATAACCCGCACACCTTCGCTGCGCAACTGCTTAAGTGCCTGTTTCTCCAGCTGCGCCACCTGTTGATGACCCCACTGTATCGAACGCTGTGCACTCTCCCTGACCAGCGTCTGCTGCCTGGCATTCAGCTTGCCCCACCACTCGCGGGAAACCACCAGCACCCCCGGAAAAGCCATATGATTGGTGAGTACCAGATTGCCCGCCGCCTGATACAGATGCAGGCCGTAGGCGGTGGCCAGATCACAGTCTATGGCATCAATATCGCCATTTTGCAGCCGCGCCAGCGCATCCATAAACTGGGTTGGCTGAGGATCAATGCCCAGCTGACGATACCAGTTATAAAACATGTCATTTTCGAAAGTGCCAATGCGCCGCCCTTTGAGATCTGCAACGCTTTTTATCGGCGCCACACTGAGCATCTGCCGCATCCCCGGGAAGACGTAGCCCAGTGCAATCAGGTTGTGTTTTTCGAGGTCATCCAGCATGGCTGAGGCCTCTGAGGATTGTCCGGCCTTGACCATCTCCGCCGTGCTGCCGAAGGCATAAGGCACCAGCCAGCCATTGAGAGACGGATCAAGCGTTGTCAGTGAAGCGACTGCAACAACGCCGACCTGCAGCTGATCCGTTTTCAGCATATTGAGAATATTGGCTTCGCCGAAGGATTTGGCAAAGCGCGATTCGCGCATCACAATGCTATTGGTGGAGGACTTTTTCAGGTCCGCAGAAAATCGTTCCAGAACCTGAGTCCAGACATGCTCAGGTGGCGTCATTGCGCTGTAGCGTATTTTATCGGCCTGCACGCACTGGGCAATCAGTAACAGCCAGCAACAGGCCAGAAAAATTCCTGTTGTAGTAAATATTTTTGAACCGGCTAATGGCGTGCTGCCTGCTGTCATTCTGCTCATACCCTTCCCCGTCGCATTTTAACGCCCGTCATGACTGCAGATAGGGACAGTCATACGCACGTTTACTGTTATTGTTATCGTGCCTTTGTAACTGGTTCTGAAAAGGCTGTTTAAGAATCAGCTCATTAACCGTCAGCTTGAATGATACTTACGAGGGGATTTTCTGCTCCTTTTGGTTTAACCCGAAGCAGATGGTATTACGTGAAAATGCGCAAAGCAGATAGGAAATAACTGAAAATTCGTACACAGCAATGCCGGATTAATCGCCGGCATTGCCTGCAAACAACTAAGGCGAACTAAACTTGGTAAGAAGACACCAGCTTATCCAGACTGCTGGCCACCGAACTCAGCTCCTCAGCATTGTGTTTCAGCAGACCGGCGTTCTCTGCACTGTCACCGGCACCGGCATGAATACTGTTCATATTGCGGTTAATTTCTTCTGCGGCCTGATGCTGCTCTTCGGCGGCGGTCGCAATCTGATTCGCCATATCGCGGATTGCATTCACTGAACTGCGGATTTCTTCAAACACTTCGCCGGTCTGCAATGTTGCCTGCGTTGTCGCATGAGCAAACTCCAGACTGCTGGACAGTTTTTCCGAAACATCTTTTGTGCGGCTGACAAACGAAGAAATAAGGCTGTCGATTTCTTCGGTGGATTCCGCCGTACGTCCGGCCAGTGTGCGTACTTCATCAGCAACCACAGCAAAGCCCCGGCCCTGCTCGCCAGCACGGGCAGCCTCAATCGCAGCGTTAAGGGCCAGCAGATTGGTCTGCTCAGCAATGCCTCGGATAGTATCGAGAATGCTGGTGATATTGCGGGTTTCTTCCGACAGCAGTCCCATCGCCGTATTTGACTGGTCGATTGCGTTGTCCAGTTTACTGACCACCTTAGTGGTCTGATCGATGTACTGATTGCCTTTATCTACGTGTTGCTGGCTGTCATCGGCTGAAGCTGCGGTATCTGCGCAATAGCGTGAGACTTCATTGGCGGTAGCCACCATCTCATTAAATGCAGTCGAAACCTGCTCGATGGCGTTGCGCTGCTGATCAGCACTGTTACTCATATCAGACGACATCGACTGCGTCTTATCCGATTGGAGATTAATGCTGCCAGCACTGTTTTTGACATCGCTGACCAACTCATGAATGGAGGCCACAAAACGGTTAAAAGCAGCCGCCATCTGAGCCGACTCATCTTTACCATTAACCAGCAAGCGTCGGGTCAAATTACCGCCTCCACTGGCAAATTCTTCCAACCCACGGGTCACTGCCAGAATAGGACGGGCAATAAGTCCACTGATCCAGAAACCAATAACCGTAAACGCTGCGACCAATACAAGCGTGACAAGGATAATGCCATTGCGCAATTCGTCCGCGGTAGCAAATACTTCAGATTCAGGAATCAGGCCAACAAATTTCCAGCCAAGAGCGGGCGACGTTACGGTTTGCACCAACCAACGGCGTCCGTCAAGCGACACTTCAGAAACACCGTCAGCAGCGATCATTTGCCGATAGACATCCCCCAGATCACTGACTGTTTTAAAACTGTTTTCGCTGTTGCTGCCATCAGCAAGAATGACTCCGGTTTCTTCCACCAGAATAAGGTAGCCTTCTTCGCCGAATTTTACGCCGTGCACCATATCCGCCAGCTTTTTCAGCGTCACATCCACACCAACCACCCCTTTCAGGCCGGTATCCGTTTCAAAGGTGTGCAGATAGTCGAGAATCGGGGCACCAGTGAAAACATCTTTGTAGGCTGGCGCCCGTACCGGTTCGCCCGGCTGCTTAATAGCCGATTGATACCAGGGACGTTTACGCGGATCGTAATTGCCTAACTCACCACTGGGCCACTGCACATAGGCACCGTTTTCCAGCCCCAGAAACACATAAGCAAGGTCCGGACGCGCCTCACCATAGGCTTCCATCATAGCGAAAGCCTCTGCCTCCGCACTGCCAGAGCGTTCAGAAAACGTGTTTTTTGGGGAATCCATGTAGGTCGTTGTGGCAGCCGTTAAATTACGCACAGGACGACTGCGGGCGAGATACGCCGCATCTTCTGCCAGCCCGGTCAGATACAGGGTGAACGCCTTATCGATATGATTAACCTCAGCCCCGGCCCGCTCGACAAAATTATTAAAAACCTGATCCCTGACTTTATAGGTAACCAGTACGGCAATAATCGCCAGTGGCAAAACAACGGCTGACAGCAGAGCGATTAATAAACGGGTTTTGATCGACATATGGCCTCCTGACTGATGTACCAGACCCAGTACACATTGAGTGTAGTCAGAAATACCGCTAACAAACGTATCAGTGCACTTTTTTGTACCGCCGCACCAACACTTCAAACCCACCCCTGAGCTTCTACGTGTAGTCGGGATATGTTATTTTGCGCGGCTTTTTTACCTCCCGGTTTATCGTCCGGCGAACAGCATCAGGAGCTACCAATGATCTGTGGTTTTGACTACGGTACATCCAACTGTGCAATCGGAATCCCTGAGGACGGCGATATCCGTCTGCTGCCAGTCGATGGGGAGCGGCACTTTATGCCTTCCGCGCTTTACACCTGGGCCAGAGAACTGATTTGTGAGCAGGTGAGCCATGGCATTCAGCAGACGGATGAGCGCAGCGACTTCGTTAACCTGCGCAAAGGCCAGTTACAGGCTGCGCTGCGCGCCCGCAACGAACTTGATCTGACGCCTGCAGAACAGGTGATGTTTGTCGGCCAGGAAGCCTTCCGCCACTATTTTGCTGATCCTGAAGAAGGCTATTTTATTAAGTCGCCTAAATCCTTTCTCGGTGCCAGCGGCCTGCGCCCGGAATTTGTTCATTTTTTTGAAGATATCGTCACGGCCATGATGCAGACCACCAAACGTCGTGCAGAGGCCGCTGCCGGACATGATCTCACCCATACCGTGATTGGCCGGCCGGTCAATTTTCAGGGGGTGAATGCCGAACAGAGCAACGCCCAGGCCATTGCCATTCTGACCACCGCCGCCAAACGCAGTGGTTTTAAAGAAGTGGAGTTCCTTTACGAACCCATTGCTGCCGGTCTGAGTTTTGAACGCAGCCTGAGCGAAAATAAAACCGTTCTGGTGGTGGATATCGGCGGTGGTACGTCAGACTGTGCCGTGGTGCGCATGGGCCCTGATCATGTTCAGAAACAGGATCGCCGGGCTGATTTTCTTGCTCATACCGGGGAACGGATCGGCGGTAACGATCTTGATATCCGCCTGGCCGCTGATCAGCTGATGCCACTCTTCGGAATGCAGTCGGCCATGAAAAGTGGTAAACCAATGCCGACCCGAACCTTCCTCGACGCCGTTGCCACCAACGATGTATCCGCCCTGACCCGCTTCAGCAGTCTGGAAACAGGCCTGTACCTGGAGCAATTGCAACGCGACTGCAGTGAACCGCATCTGATTGAGCGTTTTATCCGCCTGCGCAATAACAAACAGAATCAGCAACTGGTGCGCAGTGCGGAAGAAGCAAAAATTGCGCTATCCGATGCCGGCAATGTCAGTGTGAAGCTGGATTTTGTTGAAGCGAATCTGCAACAGGAGATGCAGCGTACGCAGCTGGCAGGCGCTATTGAACGCCCTCTGAGCCGTATCGCTGAGCTGATGAAGGAAGCTGTTACCCAGAGCGGCTGTCAGCCGGATCTCATTTTCGTTACCGGCGGCAGTGCCCGCTCACCGGTTATTCAACAGGCTGCCAAAGCCGCCGCAGGCGACGTTCCGTTGCTGGATGGCGATCACTTCGGCAGTGTCGTCTCCGGCCTGACCGAGTGGGCACGTCGTATTTACGCCTGAGCAAACAGGCCACGTTTCTTGTTACAGCAAGATCAGAAAATGGGACGGTAAGCGCCCCATTTCCTGAGATTTAAAGCGTTTCAGTCCTTCCAGGTTTTTCTTCTGCGTTCTTTCTGCCGTTTATTTCTAACGCTCGTTCCGTTTATTTCTTCCGTTATGTCCTTTTCTTCTGGCCGACTGGCGATTCCCGATCAGGCATTTTTGCCAACAGACACCCGCAGCTTAAATATCGTGCTTTTCCGAAGCTTAATTCGTATTTACACGTATCAACCTGTCTGGGTTTTTGATATTACTCAGTAGATGTCAGAAATGGTCGGTAATATTTTAACGCTATATCGCTGAGACAAACTCTATTATTGGAAGCACATTGTCTTAATATGTCCAGTCAGCGGAACCATTAAATTCTGACTGTTTAAGATTACCGCACGCACTGGCCACTTCTGCACTATTGTTAAAGATGTGCGTAATTTGAATGACGACAGAACACAACTACGGCAGAGCCGGACCTCACGGAGTAATGGATGCAGCACCTTGTTTATAATATTTCTGCGCTGCCTGAGCTGACCGAATGGCTCAACGCTCTGCCAGCAGACGTTAAAAATAAACGGATTCTTGCCGGCGTCTATTCCTCCTTATCTGAGGAAAAATGGTTCACAGATGTCCGCACTGAGATCAACAGCTACCTGCCAACCGCCACCGTCACCGGCGGCAACTGTCCGGCCACCATAGATACATCGGTAAACGAGCAGAATCATACCCAGATTTCACTGATGATCTTTGATTCCTCCTGGGTACAGGGGTACAGCATTCCTGCCGAACAAAGCGGCCACAAAAGTTACGAAAGCGGAGAGAACCTGGCCGACCGCCTGTTGAATGAAGCACCACTGCGCCCATCCGGCGTTATGCTGCTGTTTTCTCCGACCATGCTTGATGTGTCCGATTTTTACGCCGGTCTCTATGCCCATATGGAAGGCATTCCTGTTTTTGGCGCCGGTGTTGGCGGTCACCCGGACATCCATAAAGTCATCATGATGCTGGACAAAAACATCCTGACATCCGGCTTTATCGCCATTGCTTTTTATGGCAAATCCCTGCGTCTGGAGTCCACCCATCACCTGGGCTGGATTCCCTTCGGCGAAATAATGACCATCACCTCAGCTCAGGACAATGTCGTAGACTCGATCAACCATCGCTCAGCGGCTCAGCTGTACAACCATTTTATTGGTTTCGATAACGATGACTTTTTCTCCCATGCCATGGAGTTTCCGTTTATCGTCCGCCGCAACGGTATCAATATTGCCCGGGTACCTTTTGCCGTTACTGACCAGCAACAGATGACCTTCGTTGCCGATATCCGCCGGGGCGATCAGGTGCAGTTCGCCTATGGTGATATCAACAGCATCATGGAAAACCTCGACTTCTTTAACGCCGATATGAAGCGTTTTCAGCCCGAAGCCGTACTGACATTTTCCTGTGTATCCCGTCTGAGTTTTCTTAACGGCAATCCCAATCTGGAAGTCAGCCCTTACCTGAACCAGTCCAATGCGGGCGGCTTTTTCAGTTACGGTGAAATCGACAGCAGCAGTGGCCAGGACAACGTTCTTAACGCCACCATCGTCAGCATTGCTTTCAGCGAAACACCAGCACGTACAGAGCTGAGCAGCGATATGTCTGAAGATCTGACACCACCGGTAACCAGTTCACGGGATCTGGCACGTCTGAAACGACTGATGTATTTTATTTCACGGGTCACAGAGGACCTGCAGAAAGCGAACCGCGAGCTGCGCAATATTTCCCAGAAGGACGCCCTGACCGGCATATACAACCGCCGCGCCCTGACCACCAAACTGAAGCAGGAACTGAGCTACGCACGTGAAGGTGGGCTGCCGATTTCCGTGATCATGATCGACCTTGATCACTTCAAATATGTGAATGATGACCATGGCCATCTGGTCGGAGACCGGGTCATCACAGCCAGCGCGCTGATCATTGCATCCTGTATCCGCCCGGGCGACTTCCTTGCCCGCTTCGGCGGCGAAGAATTTATGTTAATTCTGCCCGCCACCAGCGCTGAGGATGCCGCCGAAGTGGCTGAACGTATCCGCAAAACACTGGAGTCTCAGACCCGTACCATGGACATACCATCGGTCACCTGCTCTCTGGGCGTAGCCTGTGATCAGCAGGGTAAGTCCTCATCTGATGAGCTGATCCACAGATCCGATCAGGCGCTTTATCAGGCCAAGTCCAACGGCCGCAATCAGGTGTTTACGGCGCCGCAGGAAGTATGACAAAACAACCGGGTTTATTTATAAAAATATTACCTGAAATCAGATACCTACTGACGCTGATCTGGCTTTAGCTGTGGCTATGGTCGGAGCTTTATCTGTGCCTATAGTCGGGGCTTTGGTTGTGGAGTTAAAAGAAACCGGCCGTCAGCAGCTTGCGCCGATCCGGCAGGAAATTTCCGGATTACTGGCTATACTTTCAGTTAAAGCAACAATAAATCGCTGAGCAGTAGACGACAGCATATCGCCATGGAGGTAGATATCCGTATGCCAGAACTGAAGGACAAGGGACAGGAAATTGCCCGCATTCACGAAGAGGTAGCACGCCTCGAAGATGAAATTCACCGCATTTCAAACAAGCTGAACAACGAGGGATTTATTTCCCGCGTACCGGCCGCCATGATCGAAAAGGAACAAAAAAAGCGCAGCGCTTTTCTGAAAAAGCAGGAAAAGCTGAAAGAAATGCTGACCACCATTTCCGGGTAAGGCACAGAGAACATCACCAGCGGTTTCAACTGCGGGTAAAGACTGCCCTGCTGCCAGCAGTCTTCATCTGCTGATCCGGGCTGTATCTGTTTCCTTTCGCTGCAGTATTTGCGCAGTACTGTGTTGTGCCTGTGTTGTGCCTGCGTAGCATCAGTACACTATCGGCGAGGTCTGGCGAATTCAGCGTGCCACCAGCTGCAATAACCTTTCATAATCTGTGTCAATTTCCAGCCCCTGTGCCTGACCTAGAATCCGCTCTTCACCGATGGGAGAGCAGTATGGATTATGATATCGCCATTATTGGCGCCGGCCCGGCCGGACTCAGTTTTGCGCTGTCACTGCGCGACAGTGGCCTGAAGGTAGCAATCATCGAGAAACAGCCTGCAGAGAGCTTACAGGCACCCGCCTACGATGGCCGCGAAATCGCGCTCACTCACCTGTCGCAGAAACTGATGCATGCCCATGGCAGCTGGCAACGGCTGGGCGACGGAAACATCCACCCGTTAATGGCTGCCAGTGTGCTCAACGGCCGTTCGGACTACCGCCTGCACTTTGATGCTCCGGCAAACAGTAAAGGCCCTTTGGGTTATCTGGTGTCCAACCAGAATATCCGCCGCGCCATTTTTGCCGAATTTGCCAGCAGCGAGGCAGCAACGCTGCTCGACAATACTAATGTGCAGCACGTACGCACCGATGCCAGTGGCGGCTATATCACACTGGATAACGGCACAACCTTGTCTGCCTCGCTGGTGATCGCTGCTGATACGCGCTTTTCAGCAACACGCAATCAGATGGGCATCGCCTCTGACTACAATGACTATGGCCGCAGCGCTTTGTTGTGCGTCATGGAGCATGAACAGCCCCACCATCACACCGCCCTGGAATGTTTCTTCTACGGCGGCACGCTGGCCGTGTTACCGCTGGATGAGTACCGTTGCTCTGTGGTTATCACCGTCAACTCAGCACAGGTGTCTGAGTTGCTGCAGATGAGTGAAGAGGCCTTTAACAACGAAGTCGCTCAGCGTCTGGGCAATCGCCTGGGCAGCATGAAGCAATGCGGTGAACGCTATCACTACCCTCTGGTAGGCGTGCACGCACGCAAGTTTTATGGTGAGCGTTTTGCTCTGGTGGGCGATGCAGCCGTCGGCATGCACCCGGTGACTGCGCACGGTTTCAATCTTGGTCTGAGCGGTCAGGATCTGCTTGCCAGTGAAATAATAAAAGCCTGTAAAAACCAGCGTCCATTCTGGGATAATCAGGTGCTTGCCGCCTACCAGCAACAGCACATGCCCAACGCCCGGGTGCTTTATCACGGCACCAATACCGTGGTCGGACTATTCACAGATGACCGCCTGCCGGCCAGATTACTGCGTACCGCTGTACTGCGCATCAGCAATCATCTGCCACCACTGAAACAGGCGATCCGTCATAAACTGATGAGCGAACAGCATCCGCGACTGAGGGTGTTTTAAACCTCGCCGTTGAGTAGTGACAGGGTAAACGAAAGCCGGTCATTGGCATTATCCAGCTGCAGACATTCCTGCAGAATTTCAGCATCGAAACGGATAATGCCAAACAAGCGGAAGCTGAAAGTCTCTGCATCCATGCCCTGCCACTCGTCCGATTGCAGCAATTCACTGATGGTATCATCGGCGTCAGCATCGGCCTGCAACAGTGCCAGCAGACGATGCAGAATTTTATCTTTCAGCTGTTCGTTATCGCGCTGCTCTGCGGCGGTTGGCGCACGGTCATCAAAGGGTTCGCATTCATAAATCTGGTACGGCAGCAGTTGCACGGCCTGGCCTAAGCGATAACGCTGCTGAATGTGTACATTAAGATAAAGACGCCCGTCATCTGTGGTGTCCGTCAGCTCACACAAGCCGGCACTGAATACATCGTACGGACGGTATGTTGCCTGGTTGGAACTGAGCGCTTCGCGCATATTTTCTGTGGGCTTCGCCGGACTGATCACTGATTGAGTATGGCAGATGGCCACCAGCATATTTTCATCCAGACAGCGCTGAATCATTTCGCGATAACGTGGCTCAAAGACATGCAGTGGGAAAACAGTACCGGGAAAGGTAACGCACCCGGGAATCGGGAAAATACAGATTTCCGCCATGGTACTTCCTCTTAGTGAATTTTAGTCTGCGCAACGACCGCTAAGTACCTGCGGTCGATAACAGCAACGGAACAGAGAAACCAAAACAGAACTCTGCAACGACAGATCTTTATTGATGGTCAAATGGTAAAATCTTCTCCTGCTTTTGCAACATTTTCTGACGGTCGGCTATCTGTTACTGCTATGTTTACCCATCATTGGATGAAAAAGACCCCGCTATGCTGATGGAAATATCTTTCGGTGGCATGTTGTTCAGCCCGCTGGCGCTGTACATCCCACTGGCCCTGCTTTTTACCGTGCTGTTCCGCTGGGCACTGCACCGGGTCAATATGCGTTTTCAGTTATGGCATACCGCTTACTGGAACGAAGCCTGGCTCGATATTTCCCTTTTTATTATTTTTCTCGCGTTAACCATCGCTGTGACAGGAAGGTATTAATTTATGCAGAAACCACTGCGTATCGTTATTAATCTTTTTATTCTGCTGGTCGCCATCGGCGCCGGTTACTGGGTGTGGAATTATTACCTGCATTCGCCGTGGACGCGTGACGGACGCATCCGTGCCGATGTGATTACCATCTCGCCGGATGTCTCCGGCTGGATCAGTGAGCTGAACGTCAGTAACGATCAGCAGGTAGACGCAGGTGATGTCCTGTTCCGCATTGATGATGCCCGTTATGAAGCCGCTGTGGCTGAAAATAAAGCCCGCGCCGAACAGGCACGCTACGCCTGGGAGCTGGCTAAACATCAGTACGACCGGCGTAAAAAGCTGAACAAAAATCAGAACATCAGCGCGGATGATCTGGACGTTTACCGCATCCAGATGGACTCAGCCCGTGCCAGCTATGATCTCGCACAGGCGCAGCTCAACACCGCCATGATCGATGTTGAGCGCAGTAAAGTGACGGCGCCGGTATCCGGCAGTATTGTTAATCTGGGTCTGAGCAACGGCAATTACGTAAACAAAGGAACACCGGTACTGTCGCTGGTAAAATCCGGCTCGTTTTATGTCACCGGTTACTTTGAAGAAACCAAGCTGCAGCATATTCATATCGGTCAGACCGCTTACGTACAGCTTATGAGTGGCGGCAAAGCACTGGAAGGCCATGTGGTCAGCATTGGCAAAGGCATCGCCAACACCAACACCTCCGGCGATTCACAGCTGCTGCCACAGGTGCAGCAAAGCTTTAACTGGGTGCGCCTGGCGCAACGGATTCCGGTCGATATCCGCTTTGATAAGCTGCCTCCGGATATCAACCTCAGTGCAGGTATGACCGTCAGTGTTCAGCTGGCTGACGACTGATCCATGTCGCGTCTGAGTCTGGTCTTAAACACCCTGATGCTGCCCGAGCGCAGGGCCGTGATTTTTGCCTCCAAAGGCGTAATCTCCATGGCCCTGTCGCTGTTTATGGCCATGTATCTGCAGCTTGACCGTCCATACTGGGCCATGGTGTCTGCCATTTTTCTGCAGGTACGTCCGGAAAGCGGTCTGGTGATCGAAAAAGGCTTTATTCAGATCGCCGGGTCGACCCTGGGCGGCCTGTTCGGGCTGATGATTCTCGACGTATTCATGCCCTATCCGCTGATTGCCCTGACGTTATTGGCGCTTTGGATAGCCCTGAATTCCGGTCTCGCCGCCTACGTGCACAGCATGAACTTCACTTATGGCTTCGCCATGTGCGGCATGACGGCTGCGATGGTGGTGTTGCTGTTTTTCAGCAGCAATACCCCCGACAGCCAGACAGCCTTCAGCATCGCGCAGGCGCGCATCAGTGAAATATGCGTTGGTACTGTCTGTGCCGTGCTGGTGAGCCGGCTGTTCTGGCCGGTCACCGTGATTGCCGGTCTGCGTATGAGTGCGCGCACCACCATCAACAAGAGCATGCAGTATCTGGCACTGGAGCTGGACCCCAACGGCTCCCACGACGGACGTCACCAGCATGCAGACAGCATTCTCGAATCTGTAATGGCGATGACAGATGATGCCAGTGCCGTCTTTTATGAAGGCCCGAAAGGTCCGGCCCGCAGTCGTGCTATTTCTCTGCTGTGTAACCGCATTATGTCGCTGCTGTCGATGGCACAGATTCTCGGCCGCTTTCAGCGCAATCATCCGGAATTGATGTCCGCCGATTTCAGCCAGTTTCTGCAGCAGCTGCGCGCCGGCTTTATCCGGGTGGCGGAAGTCACCGACTACGAACAGGCATATCTGGAGAACCAGCAACTGCGCCGCCGGGTACTGGATTTCGGCGAACGCAGTGATCAGTCGCCGCTGGAAACGCGCATGACGCAAACCGCTGCTGAACTGGTGACCGCCCTGGGATTAATCCTGCGGGCGTATCAGGCACTGGCGGTACCTGATCAGCAACTGGCCGGAGCAACCCGCCTGCAACCGCACAGAGAACCCCTACTGGGCGCAGTTAACGCCATCCGCAGTGGTCTGGTATTTACCGTTGGCGCCGTGATCTGGATGGCCACCGGCAGCTTTGCCGCCATTATGATGATGATTCTGCCGGTGGTCTTTTCCATTATGTTCTCGCGTCTGCCCGGCACCATTCTCAAGCTGGTCTTCAAAAGCCTGATGATCGGTGCCCTCGCGGCCATTCCGGTTGGTCTGCTGGCACTGTCTATACTGGCACGCAGCAGTGGTGATTACGAAGTGCTGATTCTGGTGCTGGCACTGCCCTATTTTCTTGGCCTGCTGCTGCTTGCCAACCGCCCCACGCTGCCCTTTGGGCTGGGCTTCTGTATTCCGTTTACCATTATTGTCCGGCCCGGTCCGGGCATGAGTTTCAGCGCCGATGTGCCGGTCAGTATTGGGCTCGCTATTTTGTGTGGTATCGCGGTACTGGCCGTGATTTTCACCCTGATTACGCCGCCGGGAGGCAAACGTCTGCAACGCCGCCTGCTGGAATCCACCACCCGTGATCTGCGCGACCTGCTCAATCATGAATCACCGCGTGACTGGTACAACGGCCGTATGGGTGAACGTCTGCTGAAGCTGTCCACTTACGATATGGCGTCCGGGAATAAAGACCGCTCCATGACCGACCTTGGCTTTACCGGCCTGAACCTTGGCCACGCAATCCTGACTGTGCTGCACTATCTGAAAAGCATTCCTGATGAGGAGTATCCGGCAAATTTCAGCCGCTGGCATTCCGCGCTGGCCGACGCCTATCTGGACGCATCGCGTGGAATTGCGAATGAGGATTTTGATAAGGCTTCGCGGCAATTACTCAACGATCTGCAGAGCACTCAATGTCCGCAGCAGACCCGGGATCTGATTGAAGGGATCAGTAACCGTCTGCAGCTGACATTTAAACGCACCGCGGCCAGCGTCAACGGATAACCCGGCGCGCCTGGGTAAAGCGGTCCTTCCAGTAGTAATCGTCAAGGCGTGAAATCATCACGCCTTTTGACGTGGAAACGTGCAGGAATTTTTTGTCTTCGATATAAATGCCGACATGACGGGATTTATAACTGGTATTAAAAAATACCAGATCCCCCGGCTGCAGCTGATCGCGGCGCACCTGAGTGCCGGAATACATTTGTTTTGCGGTCGTACGCGGTAACTGAGTGGCGAATTCATCGCGATAGGTGACGTACACCAGACCGGAGCAATCCATACCACTGCGGTTTACACCGCCATACGCGTAAGGTGTGCCCTTCCACTGCTCATACTGAGCGTAGATCAGGTTTTTGATGTCCTGCTGCTGTGCCTCACTGGCCTTTGGTATCGGCGCTGCAGGCCCGAGAGCCTGATCTACTGAAACCATATTGCTGCAACCTGTGCTGAGCACGGCAACAAACATTACCGGCACCATCAGATTTTTCATGCTGGCAGATCCTTTTCTGCTTGGCTGTATGGCCTGAATTTCGCCCTGTGACCGTTTGCCAGCTTTCAGCTACGCTGACGGCTGGCTAACAGAATACCGCCGAATATCAGAATGGCACCAATTATATGGTAAAGATGTATCTGTTCGCCGAGGTAGACCACCGACAATCCGGCGCCAAACAGCGGCATCAGATGAATAGACAGACCGGCTCTGGCCGGGCCTAAGCGCGCCACACAGGCGTTATACAGCAGGTAAGCCAGTACCGACGGCACAATGCCGACGTAGGCCAGCGACAGAACAGAATGCATATTCCATACAGGGGTTTGCCCGGAGGCCAGTTCCCAGCCCCAGAACGGCAGCAGAAACACCAGGCCGGTAGCCATCTGCACCTGCAATAACCCGGTACGGTTAATTCCCGCCGGTACCGCTTTCAGACCAATGGTGTACAGCGCCCACACCACCATCGCCACCAGCAGAATCAGATCTCCGTGGGCGAAATTCAGCGAGGCCAGAATCTGAGTATCCCCACGCATCACGATGGCCAGCACACCGGCAAACGACACTACCATGCCGACAATCTGCAGACGGCCAACGCTGTAGCCAAAAAACAGCCCGCCCAGAAGAACGATCAGCAAGGGAATAAACGAATTAAGAATAATGCCATTGGCAGCCTGGGTACTTTGCAGACCCAGATAAATCAGCGAATTGAATGCGGTAATACCGGTAAGAGAAATTCCCAGGATCAGCCAGCGATGCTGCCAGTAAAGCTGACGATCGCGCTTCAGTGCTTTCCAGGCAAATGGCAACAGCACCAGAGAAGCAATGATCCAGCGATACAGGGATAAAGTCACCGGCGGGATTTCATCGCGTACCGCGCGGCCAATAATAAAATTACCGGCCCAGAACAAAGGCGGCAGTAACAGCAGCGCACAAGTCAGCAGAAAGCCGGAGGATTGAATATTTTTGAAAGATTGACGGGTGTTCGTTAACAAGCTCAATGTAATAACCGCACTGCCATTGTAAAAGCCGCAATTATGGCACGCTGGCTACGCTTCTTTTTAAACAAGTATGATCCCCTTACCGCAACAATCAGCAGCAACAATCGGAAGCAACAATTATTACAGCGCTGCTCTCTTAAGCACCTGTCACTTCAGCGCCAGTCAGAGCACAGCCGCATTATGCATAAAGGCTTCAACTTCCTGACGCACAGGAACCGATGGCTGCGCGCCATCACGGGTAACCGACACAGCCGCTGCAGCATGGGCAATACGAACAGCATCGGTTAATGGCTTACCTTCCAGCAGACAACAGGCCAGCGCACCATTAAATGTGTCTCCCGCCGCAGTGGTATCGCGGACCTCTACATGAAAGCCCGGCACCATTTGTCCGGAGATTATCCCGGCAGAAGCATCATCAACCGTCCGGCGGCTGACCCAGGCGCCCTGACTGCCGAGGGTAATAATCACCAGCGGAATGCCTTTTTCGTGCAAAACCTGCGCAGCCTGAGCAGCGCTGTCACCGTCACTGACCGCGATCCCGGTAAGGGCATGAGCCTCTGTCTGATTCGGCGTAATCACATCCACCAACTGCAGAAACTCATCGGATAGCACCGTCGCCGGTGCCGGATTCAGAATGACCTGAGTGTTGTGTTCTACCGCCTCTTTGGCCGCCAGCATCAGAGTGTCCAGCGGTGTCTCCAGTTGCATCAGCAGGCAATCCGCCTGTTGGATTAAAGCGAGGTGCTCTGTCAGGCGTTCTGGTGTCAGACAGGCGTTACTTTCCGGCGCAATACAGATGCTGTTTTCGCCTTCACTGTTCACCTGAATAATGGCAATGCCTGAAGGTTTTCCCACGGCCGTCATAACGGCGCGGGTATCAATGCCCTCTTCGGCAAAAGCACTCAGCATCTGTTCACCGAAAGCGTCTTCACCAACCATAGCGATAAATGCCGGAGCCGCGCCCATTCGCGCCGCAGCAACCACCTGATTGGCTCCTTTACCACCGGGAATAACACGGTAATTATGGCCGGTTAACGTTTCACCCGGTTGCGGAAAGCGGGAGACATTTAAAACATGGTCAGCATTCACGCTGCCCAGTACCGTCAGACGTTTCATAAAAGCGGCACACTGCCCTTCAGTTTGCGAACAAAACACTAAGAGTATTGGATGCAGGCTTCGTCACGCAAGCGTAATAAAATCCGTGCGCATCAGGTCAATTTATTGTGCGCGACGGTTCATGTTTACCGCCTGAATCAGCACAATTCCCGCAGCATTCAGCACTTACTGTAATTTATTTTACGCCGACAGCTGCGGCATTATTCTGCTTTCAGAACGCACGCTGCCCGGTGATCGGTTAAATTCGCGTTTAAACGCACGACTGAAGGCCGCTTCGCTGGCGTAGCCGGATTGCTGCGCAATATCCGCCAGCGGACGGTTGCTGTTCTGCAGCATTTCCCTTGCTGCCATCATGCGCCAGCGGATGATATAACGACCGGCGGGTTCGCCCATCAGAGAGGTGAATTTCTGTGCAAAAACACTGCGCGACATATTAGCCACGGAACACATTCGCGCCATCGGCCAGTCCTGTTCCGGATGCCGGTGAAACGCCGCCAGAAGACGGCCAATCTGCCGGTCACGTAACGCCGTCAGCCACCCCGGTCCGGCGTCACCGGATTGTTTAATCCAGTGCCGGATCGCCTGCAGAATCATAATATCCGCCAGATGGGTAATCAGGGTTTCACTGCCCGCACCGGGGTTCGCCGCCTCACGTTCTATAAAGCGCATTGAACTGTGCAGCCACTGCTGTTCTTCCTCCGCCAGTTGATCAATATGAATGACCAGCGGCAGACAACGCGTCAGTTCCAGTCCGGTAAGATGATCAAAGCGGGCGACACCACAGATCAGACTGCTTGCTTCACCACCGCCGCCAAAGTGCATGACCTCCAGTCGTTCACTGACTTTTTCCACCGGAATATCAAACAGGCCCTGACAGCAGCCCTGACCTTTCTCCCGCTCACCAGCCAGCGGATCCGCGCCGCCACTGATGCAGTGTCCCTGACCATGGGGTAGCAAAGCCAGATGCCCTTCTTTCAGCAAACGCGCAGGCTGACCATCCACGTGCAGCCAGCACTGCCCGGCAGCAACGATATGGAACATCAGGCTGTGTTCAAAGGGAGGAAATTCAACACTCCACGGCGCCGTCAGATGCGAGCGGCAATAGAGTGTGCCGCTCAGTTTCAGCAGTTGCAGCACCTCCCCTAAAGGATCATGGGACGGCGGAATCTCACGCTCTGACATCTGGCAGGCTCCTCAATTCTTAGCAGGCCAGTCCTTCAATAAAGACGATCATCCGATCTCAAATCCGGACGATTGGTATTAATTAAAGGACTTTCTGTGATTGTTCATCCAGCCTTCAGCCTACACACTGTTCATATCTTAAACAACCCGGACACATCCCAGGAGTTCACCATGACACAAAGAACTATCACTGGCAGTGCTGTATCTGCCTCCTCTTCCGCCGCAGGCGAATTTGCCGTGATCGGCGCCAGCGGTAAAACCGGTCAGCGCGTTGTGCAGCGCCTGCGCGCAGCGGGCCATAACGTCCGTGCGTTGTCACGCAGCAGCAGTACCGCCTTTGACTGGCATCACCCGGCAACCTGGCCTGACGCTCTGCAGGGCGTACAGTCACTCTACATTACCTATCAGCCGGATCTCGCCGTCGCGCAGGCAGAAGCCGATATCCGCCAACTGGTGCGTGTAGCAGAAGACTGTGGCGTTGAGCACCTGGTGCTGTTGTCCGGGCGTGGCGAAGACGGAGCGCAGCGGGCAGAACAGGTACTGATCAGCAGTAACCTGCAATGGAACGTGGTACGCGCTTCATGGTTTGCCCAGAACTTCAGTGAAAGTTTTATGGCAGAAGGCATTATCAGCGGCGAACTGTGTCTGCCCGCCGGCGCAGTGCAGGAGCCGTTTGTCGATACCGATGACATTGCCGATGTGGTCGTTTCCGCGCTGACTCAACCAACACTGCGCAACCGCGTATTTGAAGTGACCGGGCCACAACTGCTGACCTTTGCCGATTGTGTAGCAGAAATTGCACAGCAGACAGGCCGCACTATCCATTACCGCACGGTACCTGCCGACCTCTGGCTTGCAGCGCTGGCACAGCAGCAGGTACCGGCAGACATGCGTGATTTGTTACAGGAGCTGTTTACTCAGGTGCTGGATGGCCGCAATTCTCAGCTGACCAACGGCATACAGCAGGCGCTGGGACGCCAGCCAACCTCTTTTGCTGAGTACGTCAGCAAAACTCTCAAAGCCGGATTGTGGCCGGTTAATGAAAGACTGACTGCAGCACCAGTAAGTGCCTGATAAACGGCAAAAACTGAGCATATAAAAAAGAAAAGGGAAACAGCGTGGACGATCTGATGAATGTACTGGTGTTTATTTCCATGATCAGCATGGCAGTCATGGGGGGCGTGTATTTTGTTTTTTCTGTGTTTGTTATGCAGTCGCTGGCACAGATCCGTAATGGCGCCGAAGTCATGGTTAAAATCAATCAGGTGATTTTACATTCACTGTTTTTACCGCTGTTTTTCCTCTCCAGCGGGCTTGCAGCATTCATAATTGTGCTCAACCTGCTGGTTCAGTTTGATGCGCTGCTGTTTATGGGGTCTGCCGTTTATATTCTCGGCATGTTTGCCTGTACCGCAGTACGTAATGTACCACTCAACAAACGCTTAGCAGCAGCCCAAAGCAGCTCCGACAAAAATCCGTTCTGGGCGGAGTATCTGCAGCGCTGGACGCGCTGGAATCATGTGCGCACAATCAGTTCAGTGTTGGCTGCAGCGGCGCTGTACGCCGCTGGCGGCTCCTGAGTTTTCAACAGCGGTAGCAGAAACCGGTAACGATTAATGAGCGGATTAAAAACGCACGGTAACCAGAATCACACTGATCAGAATTAATGCACCACCGAACCATTGCTGTGGGGTAATTTTTTCGCCAAACCGGCGTTTGGAAAAGTACAGGGTACCGATAATTTCTGCCTGCCCAAGGGTTTTAACCAGTGCCGGATTGACCAGAGCAAACCCGGTAAACCAGCCAATAGAACCGAGCGAGCTTAATACCCCGACTTTACAGCTGAGACGGATATTGGCACGAAACGGCGCCAGCAGATCGCCGGACTTCACGATCTGAATGGAACACAGAATCAGGGATTGCAACGCCAGCACATACCAGAGAGTGACACCGGCATTGGTAATCAACGAGCCTGATAAAGCATGGCTGGCAACCGATGCAGCAACAGATGTAATGGCAAAACAAAGGCCACTGGCAAGACCTAGAATAAGCGACATATCTTTGTGTGCGCTTAACAGCTTGCGCCATTTAACACTCATAATCAGCGCCCCGGCGACGCCCAGAATCACCCCTGCCCAGCCGGACATGCTCAGTGTGTGATGCAACACCGGCAGGCCGATTAAAGCAGCCAGCACGGCTTCGGTTTTTGCCAGCAAAGTACCCAGAGCAAAACTGCCGGAATGAAACACCCGCAGCATAAAATAAGTCGCCA
>MDSZ01049862.1_pt1 | contig 59270 bp, 77 predicted proteins | sample 811201 | NCBI WGS metagenome assembly MDSZ01 (sample SAMN05326647, study PRJNA326480) | marine metagenome | isolation source: seawater | place: Indian Ocean: North | collected 2010
CCATGGAATACGCAGGTATGGTACTGCTACTTGTCCTTGTAAGTAGAAGAACGATAGCATACCCGGTATGTCGTTGTCAATCGATGTTGCGTTAAAGTGCTCTAAGTAACCCGCAAAGAGGGGGAACTTCTGCACTGCTTGGTATTCAGTTGCTTTTCTCATTTTTTCACTCCGTTATTTTGGTCACATTAATGCCTTTCTTATAGATGTTTTCAATAAATCCATATTTCTCTCTACAAATATGACAGATTTACCTCCTAATTTTCCGTTCAATGTGAACGGGTTCCTCACTCGTTAGGACATTAATGAGACGACTTTTGATTTTCGGGCCTAGCCCCTTGATTCCTTTGAGTGATTCCTCAAAGAGAGATTCCTCTATGCTACCGCACTTCTCTAGAATGCGTTCGGCCATCTGACGGCCTATACCCGGCACTGACATCAGAACGTCAAGTCTGACATCATTAGTGCTGACTCTTCTGATGTTGCGTGCGCCATGAGCGCTCGCGGGTTTGTGTAGTTTATCGTGTAGTTTGATTATGAATGAGGCCGCTTCTGATGTTGTTTTGGTGTGAAACACCTGACATTCAAAGTCAGCCATGATGCGTGCTATAGTACCTATCAACTCGTTTTGCACACGACTGTAAGTGACACCTTTGGCTCCATTCCTCTTTGCTAGGGCGACATGTTTGGCTATGTCACCATGAACGACTAGAAAGAAGCGAGGATAATTGGCATCCATATTCTCTAATTGTCTCCACAGATGACCGCTATGACTAGACATCAGAAAATCAGGTATGGATTTTGCTTCAACGCAAGCCTCTCCCAATAGGTAGTCTCCAACCACCAAAGCGGTTCTATTGACAGTCAGTCCTTCCTTGTTGGCCTTCCTTATGACTGAATCACAAAGCGAACCTCGCTCATTGCTATCTATCTGTAAGTCAGGTTTCATCTGATATCCTCCGCAGTTCCATCATAGTATTTGCAAATCCCTGTGCAGAATCCTTCCATTATCAAAGTCTTGCAGGATGATGGGCTATAGTCACCAAACACTATACTACGCACTTGTGTAGTGGTGATACTCTTGTCGAAGTCAGCCCAATCCTGTTGCTCACATATGTCCACTATTTGGTTCACGTGTTTTTCCTTGACTTCATTCTCTACTTCTTCAGGTCTAAAGAAATACCTCAATCTGGCCGCTAGGTAGTTAGCCAGATGGAAACGCGCTCTATGAACGGGATTCCCTGCTCCCAATGCGGCTTGTGCTATGCAAGGTAGTATCACTATCTTGCTATCTAACACTATATCGGGTAGTGATACCTTTCTGCGAGAGCCCTTCTTGAGAAGGTTCCTCTTCTTCTTCAATTCCAATTGAATAATATTTTCACCATGTTGTATGGCTCCCACTCTAGGCTCCTGCGCTAAGTCAATCATTTCATCAATCTCATTAATGTTCATAATCTCTTCATGGGAAAGGGGAATGCTCCAACAACCTCTCTTCATGTTGTATGAATTTGGGATGCGTATCATACCCGCAGTGTCGAACGCTACAGTCGGGTCGTTAGAAGGAAGGTGTAATTCCTTGTGCCATTTCAAAAGCAATTCTTTACCCGCTTGTTTAATCCTACTGACATCCAATCCCGTCGATGGGAGAAATGCCTCTCCTTTGATGTTCTCGATTGGTACATAGATATGATAACCACCACCTGAGAACCATATGAAATGTTTGATGTCATTCAATAGGAAATGTTGATGCAGTCTTGAGACTTGATTCTGAACGAAACTAAAATCGACTTTACTCCTTTTCTTGAAGTCTTGACAGTCGAAGTCCATGACGAAATGACGTATCACCGGAGTGTTGTAATCGACTCTATGATGCTTGGGTGGTGTCGTGGCTCTATAGCCATAGGCGGTCATATACACATTGCCTATGCCGTTCTTCCCACTCCAATACTTGTTCAACTCCTGCTCGTTCCTTACTAGACGCCTAAAGCCACGATTGCCGTTGGAGTCTACGTCTAGGACTTCACGAGGGTAGTCGATTGTGATAAATGACATTCAATCACTTCTGCTTATTTTGAAGTTTCTTGTACCTTTTCACGGTCTCAAAACTAGCACTCCACAGTGCATCTTGCTTACCCATACGTGTAATCATTCTAGGGTTTATTATGACATCACACGCCATAAACCCTTGACGTCCTGCATTCTCGTCTGAGAATGAGTCCATAGTGTATTGAAAGCCATTACTGACCCTCAAGTCCTCGGACTGTCCCATCATACCTAAGTTCGTAGTCACTACGGGCATCTCATTCTCGTCGAAGAATGAGTCTTTCTTCATTAGTTCTTCAATCAGCGTTTTTAGTTCTCTTAACATTTCACTTTCCATTTTCTTCACCTTCCTCTGCATTCCAACCCGGACATATGTCCATGAAGTCGCACCATGAACATACGTTCTCGTGACGACAGTTGGATTTGCACTTTTGACTGTGTATTGGTTTAAAATCATCAAACAGATGCGCTCTCACCAAATTCTCAATCATTTTCTGAACGGTCTTAGGTGCGTACCTAGTCTTGTTCGTCCCCATGTATTCTATTTCCCATTCTCTCTTCTCTCCACCGTTCACATCACCAGATGGAAATTCCCAAGCCCAAGAGGTAACGGGCAGGAAACTAGCCCCTTCGGGACTATTCTCAAGCATCATTTTGTAAATCTGCATCTCCTTTCTCATGTAAGCGGCTTTGTATTTGTTCCACTTACCCGTCTTCAATTCCATGAGGGTCGAACCGCCTTCTCCATCTGAGAATATGGTATCGATGTAGCCCTTCATGTGAACGGGAATCTTAGTGCCATTTATCTCCACATCAAACATAGCATGAACCTCTTGCTCATTCGCTATTGGAACCCAATTCTCACCTTTGGTGACTAGGAATCTATCCCACTGCCAATTCAACCAAGTCTCTATCGATGACTCTTCATTGTTTTGATATGGCTCAGGTGGCTTGGGAATCACATTCTTCATCATCTCATATGCCTGATTTGGTTTATTCTCTTCAACTAGACTCTTTATCTCGTCTAGATGTTCAGGAACCTTCTTCCAAAAGTATTCCACTACGTTGTGAACATTAGTACCCTTGACCATAGCGGCAGTCTCTGTTGATTTATATCCTAATATTTTCTGTAAGTAGTATTGATATGGACAGAAGGCGAAACCCGTTATCGTCGATTTGCTCATACGGAGTTTCATCAATTCGCCATTCTCGTTCTTCATACCGGGTCTCCAATTGTATGCACTTAGGCGATACGAATTCAGCATCTCTTCATTGTCATAATCCGATTCCTCGGTGAAATACTTGTCATTAGGATTGAATTTCATAAACGTCATTCTTCCTCACCACACGTACATACGTCACCACACCAATCTGCATACGAAGGTATACTGCTTGCTATTACATCTAGACAAAACTCACACTCTTCTAGGTCGAGCATCCATGATGGCATATACTCTTCCGGGTGTTCAGGATAATCGAATTCTCCATCTCTCATCAGTTCACCCCTCTAAATTTTGGCATTAGTTTATGACACCACTTACAATGTCCTCTACCGTCTGCATATACCTCTTGCTTCCACAAATCATCACCATGACACTCACACAATTCGACCATTAAATCCACCCAAACAACTTCGCTAAAACTAATGATGATATTACCATGTTGATAGTAGTAGCGATGGTTCTATACAGAGCCAACTCACCGAAGTGCTTCTGACTCCAATCTTCTATCTCATCGCTCATTCTTCCTCACCTGTCCATGCCCATTGGCTACTCTCGTAGCCATTCTTGGTCTGCCTATACCTATTCACTCTGCTGAGACCCTTCCATCCATGCAGAAGCCCACCCAATGAAGCAGTAGTGACCTGCGTTGCTCTCTTTGAGTTAAGATGTTCGTATATCTCAGCAAATGAGAAACTCTTCTTCTCTCTCACGTATTTGTTTATCGCTTTCTTCAATCTGTATTTTCTCTGCGCCATTTCTCTCACCAATATTTCTTAGGCATAGCGTCTCCACATGCCTCTCCTAGATTCCACTCCAAAGTCGAATAGACTGCATCTAACTTTGCTCTTATGAATTTCTCCACCATTAGGGAATAATCCAACGAGAATTCAACAATCTCATCTTCGTCTTTGAATGACACTATGTTAGTGGTTGGCATTCCATCAGGAACACCATTCACGTAGACCCATTGGGCCTTCTCATTGACCCTGATTGGGTCACTTGAATTGATATTTGCGTTGTAATACAATGCTCCTTTAGCCGCATTAGGTGGAACCCTAGCGTACGATGCTTTGCCTAGTCTCCCATAGGGTGCTAGTTCTTGTGGAGTCATCTCACCCTTTCTCAATCTAAGCGCTATCGGTCTTATCACACTGTTGACTTGAGATTCCTCAGCCCCCTCTCCTATCAGTCTGAATGCTAGTTCTTGCACTTCCTTCGTCACAGGTGAAGCGTTAGCGGCCTTATGCTCGAACCCTGTCACCTTCAAGTCACCTGCCTTCGATTCAGGCCAAGTGATGAGGCCGAAGTTTCTGTTCTTAGCATCTATGCAAGTCCAATAATCGAAGTAAGCCTCAAACTCCACGTTCATGTATGGTAAGTCTAACTCCGTCTTTATCGTCTCGTTAAGGTGTTCGACCAAACTGTCTATCTTGTCGAACTCCGCTTGAATGTAACATGAATCGGTGTGACCTGCTAACACCGTGTGTCCCTGCCTCTCTGCCTCTGCCATTAGCAGGGATATCGATTCTCTTCCTGTGGAAGTGATAGCCGCACCCACATCGGGGTCAGTCCACATACCACCTATGTTCTTCTGTGACACATAACCATAGATTGCATTGGTGCAAACTTTGATTGCTAATTGCATCATATCGAATTTGAATCTCTCGTTCTCATCGTCGGTCTCTTTCATCCGCTTCTTGTAATCGGCTCTCAAAGCGAGCATATCCTCGATTATGCGAGGGAGAACGCCTCGCTCGCTTTGGTCCCAACATGTGCCATCACTCAACTGTCTGATGTTCTCACCCGGCCCTCTTCTCTTCGTTGTGGGACAGAGATTCAAACACAGTATGATGATGGGATATAGGGACATGAAGTCCACTAGAGCCACATTCTCATGTCTTCCGGGTAGCACCCTCAACACATGAGCCGCAGTCAATTCTTCCCTCTTCGTGAATGTCTTGCTTGGTGGCTTCAACTCAGAGTATCGACTGAATAGACCTCTGACATAGTTTGTCACGTTGAATACGCTTTGGAATCTTACACCACAATACTGTTGCATGGCAACGTGGAATGCAACTGCATTCAGTTTCTCATCGCATTGTCTCAATAGCGTGGTGTCCCTCAGACAGTAATCAACGAACAAGTCGAAGTGAGTGTACCACCATGTCTTCACATCTAGTTTGTTTCCATCCTCGTCCTCTGCTAACTTACCACCTAGACCCAACTCTGTAGCGACTGTGTCCAAAGCGCGAGAGGGTAGTTGCCCTCTGCCGGACTTCACCCATAGTGACTCGAAACCACCATTCTTACCTTCAACGGCACTATCGAAGCACAAACGACCTTTGATTGGTTGTTGTGTGTCATTGTATCCGTATTTTGGATGAGGCTTCGTTATCATACCCAATGGGCTCAATCTCTGAGGGTCTGCTAGTCTTCTCATTAGATGTGGTAAGTCAGCCCACATGAGAGCGTGAGCCACTAGTATGTCAGGGTCACATTCCTCTAGATGACAAAGGAAAGCCTCGTGCATTTCCTCTTCGCTTGTGAAAAGGTGAAGCATGTACCCATCTTCCCTGTCTATCCAATTCATCTCGGTTGTCTCTTGGTCTTGACTCCAAGCGAACACAACGGGATGTTCTGCATGTGTATCATCGATAGCCATCACAGTAGTCCAATCGTGGTCAACATCCCACTCTAAATCGAAGTACCATATGCGAGGATGAAACTCAGGTAGTTTCTCAGGGTATAACTCTAGTAGCACTTGGTCCTCATACCACTTATCTGCATCATATGTCCTCATCTCCTTACTGATATCATACAAATCAGTGGGATTTCTTACCGTAAAACGGTAGAGGTCTAGTTTATCCAATCCTGTAGCAGTTATGCTTTCCTCTATCTCCGAGCCCGGATAGCGACCCATTACTCTAGAAAGAGGTCTAGGTGGAGTGTTTTGAGCAACCCAACAGTGTGGTTTGACATAGTCATCCATCTCAGGAGTCAGAGTCCTCTGTATCACTTCCCCATTCTCATTCCTCGTTCTCATGAAGACAGTGGGGTATTCCATCTCATCTCCATCGGGAAAGAAATAATCTATTATCATAATATCACTCTTGGTCTATCACTACTAGTAGTTTGTCTTCTTGCTCTGCGACTAGAACGGTTCCGTTTCCCATATGCACGAACGTATCGGTATCTTTGTCGAGATAATTCAGGCATGGTAGCAACCATGCACCGAAGTTGCTAGTCACAGTTCCGTCTGTGCCGTGACCCTCTGACAACTCCGTGGAGACGAACATGGAAGTGGAGTTAGTCTTGAAAGCCTTCACTGCGAACTCTCCTTCCTGCTGATTCATCTTAACTTCAAAGTCCGAGTCCTTAGCGACTAGTTTACCCAATGATGCTATGTCAAGAACTTCATTCATGCTTATCGTTCCGCTTTGTGATAACACCGCATTACCAAAAGTCTGATGACCATTATCAGTCATAGTGGACACTAGGTTGTGGAACGTAGGTACTCTCTGTTGTGTGATTGAATCATAGCATGGTATGGACATCTTCTTCCTACCACATTGTATCATCAAGCGATTACCGTGACTGTTCTTGATGGTCACATCATCAGTCTTGCATTTCTTCAAGAAGGCTACCGCTTTCGGTATATCCGAGAACGTCAGCGAACCAGCGCCTTGTACGCCCGTTTGATAAACTTCACTACAGTTATAATAATGAGTATTGAAAGCAACAGTGTATTCAATCGACTCGGCGGGGTATTCAATCCCTTTCCCTGTGCCACCACCATATCCATATCTTATCACCACATCAGGTAGTTCAATCAATGGAACGAGATGCTTCAACCACTCCTTCGCATTAAGTGTCACGTGCGGCATCTTCTTCCTCCATTATTAGCCTCTCAAGATACACACACAAATCCATCGCTTCCTCTTGTGCGTGTATGAGCCATTCCATGCGGGTCAAGTCCTGACGTTCCATCGTAGTGCCGTACTTGCGTTCACCAACTAGAGCCCTCTCCATAATCTTGCGAATGACTGTGTTCTCAACTGAACTCATGGTATCACAGTGTCCCGTCGTTCAATTCAGGCAGACCATACCAAATAGGTTCCTTACCCATCTCCGTGATGAGTATGGTTCTCTTCTGCCCCTGTAGCGAGGCATTGGTCTTACTCTTCTCGAATGAAGCGTAGTAAGTCGATTTGACCACGTTGCCATCCTCGTCCATAGTGTCCTCACGTTCGCATCTCAGTATCTGGAACAGGAAGTTGTTAGTTGCCTTCTCCCATGCGGGTCTCCACTGTGCGTTCGACTCGTTCTTGGTTGTGTAGTTAGTCAGCGTCAAGTGTGTCTCAAGGAAAACCTTGACTCCCCTCTTCACTAGACCCTGACACAGTGCGGTCATCTGCTGAAACCTGTTCTTCCTGATGGCCCAATCCCATTGGTATTCGACTCTCTCACCCTTACCTGCACCACGATTGTCTGCGGCTTCGATACCGTCCTTAGCGAGACCCAAGTCATTTATCCTCATGTTGTTGATGCACACACTGTCCCATTGGTCTGTGCCTGTCACAAGTATTCCCCATATGGAATCACATTTCTTCACGGCGAATTGTAGTATTCTCATGAAGCGACTGTGAGTATCTGCGTAATTGTATGCAGTCCTGTCACCTGTCATGTATACGTATGGTTCCCATATCTTGATGCCGTTGTTCTCAGGGTAGAACGCACTCTTGTTAGCGGCTCCACCACCATCCCAATCGAGAATCCAAAGTTCCTTGTCACCTTCATAAGCATTGTAAGCGGCAGTGACGAGCCCCGTCTTAGTGGTGTTCTCATGCCCTGTGATGCCCATGAACGTATGTGTATTCAGTTGTGCAGGGGGAGCGTCCAACTCAGCCTGTAGTGCTTCAAAGACATCAACCTGCTGATGTGCAGGAAGGTCTTCCTGTTGTGCCGCTTTCTGCGCTTCCTTCGTCTGTCCGAATCCTGCCATCAGTCCTCACTCTCTTCTTCTTCCGCTCTAGCCTGTAGGCCCAATTCGTTCACATCATTCATGAATTTGGTTAGCGCACCGCTAACCTCATTCACAAACCCCTCAAGGAGTCTGAGAGACACTAGACGGTTCTGTGCTACTGTCTGCAACTGTATAGCCTGTTGCAATATAGTCTCCCTCTCTCCCTCAAGTTCTGTTATTCTTGCTTCCATTTCTTTCTTTGTCATTTCTGTCATTCTTTCACTTCCTAAAATTGTCCCATTGATGTATCTCCACCATTGACTCTAGGTCGAGCCCTTCTGTTGTTTGTATAGACTCCCATAGCGGTCATCTTTGGAACCTGAACCCCATCTCTCTGCATCATGCCTATGCGACCGAACACAAGAACGGTGGACTTCTCAGCGTATTCCCACTTCGCCCCTTCGGTATCTCGGAACGAGAACGGATGAGTGAGGTCATGACAAGCACTACCTATGTTGCATAGAACGGTCGAAGCGTCACTTGTGCCGTGAGCGCTCTGTAGTTCGCTAGATGTGATGCTCATGGAGTAAGAGACTCCACCTTCGTCATACTCGGTCTCCCTTCCTTCTCTTGTCATCCTGTTTACTGTTCCTCTAGTGACTACCAACGGTCCCATCTTACCTTGACCATCAGCAGTATTGAATGTCGTCATTCCTGCTTCGTATGCCTCTCTCAAGTCAGAGAGGGGTACGAACATGTCCGTGAAGTCACTCATGACCCAGAATTTGAATGGATTCAGTAGTGTCCTCAAGTCGTCAGAAATCCAAGAGTCGGTGTAGTTGATGTTGTCAACGAAACCCTCTCTTGTGTCTAGGATATCCTTGTATGCATCAGCCGCATCTTCCTTCGGTGGCCTGACTGTGATTACGCAAGGCTCTCCCACTCTAATCGAGCGATTGGCATCGTCTCCCTTCAAATCGACTCTCCAAAGCCTGATGTCGTTGTCGTTCACCAAAGCCTGTTGCTCGTTGCCGAGGAAGTACGCATACCTTCCCATCATCTCATCAGGTTGTGGCTCACCACTGTAGTTCACGAAACAGATTCGATTGTTGCCATCGATTGGAATACCATACAAGGGTTGTCCATCGACCAACGTGGCATCGACGGTATCTTCCTTAGTCCGTAGCACCCATGCTCCGTTCTCAAGAGAGTAATGTCCGCCTCTTCCCCCTGCGACAAACGCACCGGGGTCTTCCGAGAACTGTCTCTTCATCCAACCGACAAGCCCTCTGTTCCTGTCTCCTGTCCTAGCGTGAACGCCGAGGAACTCACCGACGAAACTCGTGGTGTTAGCACCACCTGTTGCGGTTCCGCTTCTCAGAACCGTACAGAATTGCTCTGCCCAATCCACGAGAAGGTCATCATCCTCATCTTTCCAATCATCACACTCGTAATGCTTCTTGATGTATGCCGCGAACGCTTCGTGAACCGCTTGAGGGGACTCATCTGTCCTCTCCGCGTGCTTACTAAGCCTCTCTCTCACCCCATCAGGGAGCATCCTATTGCTTTCTTCTTTCTTCATTTGTTTAAACGGGTTTTCTTCATTCATTCGTTTTCACTTCCTTTCTTATTCGTGCGACCATGTAGTCACAGAAGGAATAGTCATTTCCGGGCCACTCATGCAATTCTGTCATCACATCTCCATAAGCGACCATCGCATCGAAGAACGTGTCTTCGGTGTAGTCTTGTAATCCATCATACAAGGCGTGCATGGTACTTCTCAACGAAGTGCCATCACGGAGTGATTGGTACAGGTGTTGTTGTAGTTGTCTCCATTCACCTGTGAGTATCTTCTCTATGTCCTCTCCATCGAGTTTGGCGATGCTCTCCAGATGTCTTAGCGCCGCCAATAACCCATCAGCCGAACCAAAACCTGCTTCAAGAGAGCCTAGTAGATTCAAGCACGCTCTCATGTCACCATCGTGCAATTCCACCACTCTCTCTAGGTGTGGTGACCATTCCTTCAAACAAGGATGGTCAGTCTTCTTTAGAATGTCCCATAGCCTTCCTGCACCTATTTTCGATAGGACTCTTCGGAAGTTGTATACCTTACAACGTGATTGTATTGCAGGGCGTATCTTGTTCTGCTCGTTAGCCGTTAGAATAACCAAGCAATTGCTCTTGTAGTCTTCCATCAATTGTCGCATGGCGTCTTGTGCGGCGGTAGTGAGCCCATCAGCCTCGTCTATCACTAGTATCTTTCTCTCATCACCTATGGGCTTAGTCTTCATAGCGGTCTTGAACACGCCCCTGATGAAGTCTATACCTCTGTCATCACTACCATTGGTCTCATGGTAGTTGATGCTCTTCGTGCCTTCTGATAGCATCATTCTCGCTATCAACCTAGCAGTGCTAGTCTTTCCCGTACCCGGTGGCCCTACGAATAGCAGGTGGCTATCGGGTAGTTTTTGTGTGTGTTCCCACAGTCCCAAGTCGTACTCTATTCCGGGTTGCCCAACTAGGTCGGACGGCTCCCTTAATTCTGTTGCTTCATTCCAATTCATATTATCAAATCTATTGTTTCTTTAAATACCAAAGAGAAAATCTTTGAATTATTCATCCAAAACTTTGGTCGCATCCCCGGACTGACCAAGACTCTCTCTTTCGTCATCGTAGTATTCTGCCCACTGTTTCAGATTGTCCATGTTATCAGTAGGCATTGGGTTGTCAATCACCCACTCTACCATGTGCAATCCATCTTGGTCACCGAAAGCCTCTCTTGTTCTGTAAATCTTATTGGCAGTGTTAATCATAGTGATTAGCATTTCCATCTCTGTCGTGCCGTAGTATATGGGTTTCAGCGGAATGCCAAACTGACCGAAGAACTGCTCCACGCATTGATACTGTATGTTGTTCCTCCAATGTGTCTCAAGGAACAACGTCTTCCAATGTGCTTTCTTCTTGACTCTGAAACCTAGACTACTGTCATTTCTTTTCTCAATCCAAGTGCTGAACTTCAAATCATTCAGCATGATACCTTGACCTATGTGTTCAGCGGCTCTATCAAATTCCATCATGATTCCTCCAACATATCCAACAGGTTCTCCTTCGGAGCGGCCATCATATCCACTATCTGAATTACATCACTCGCACCTGCTCCATCATCGAAACCGACGAAAACGGGTGTCACTAGAGAACCGCTATCGAGATAAGGTGAAGATACTCTCACCACTATGCAATATTCTTCAGGAACATGCCAATTCTGTTTTTGAAGACCCCAATGAGGGCCAATGACCATTCTCAATTTGGAAAATAGAGCCGTCTTGTCATCCAATTGGTTGATGAGAACATCTCCAACGTATTCGTAGTCAATCCCATCACGCGCCTCTACCTCTAAGGAGAAGTCGCTATCTCCTACGGGTATCACCGATTTCAATCTCAAACACATGGTCTGCTTGTCTTTGACAATCATGTATCCGGCTTTTTTGTAAGGGTCATACTCTCCCATGTGTGGTATGCGTATGTGGAAATCATCCATCTTTTCAACTACCTCATTCCAACGTGGCATTCGTTCAGGTTTCTGAATCGGGAACCACGGGCTCATACTATCAGCATTCATCAATCTCTCAGAGAGCCCCATCTTAGGAGCATGAGGCCACACCGCATCCAGAATGGTGTTCTTCCCATCAATCACCATCTCTAACCACACTTTATGCTCACGACCATGAAGCGTCACAGTCAACTCTTTCCATTTCACATCTCTATTACGTGGTATTAACTGCATGAAGCCGTCGTTGTACGCCTTCGACAACAAGGCGTCGTCAGTACCCCATGAGAGGAATCTCTTGGGTTGCAACTGCACCTTGTCCAACTGCCACCATTGTGTGTCTCGTAGGGAGTATGTATCATAGAAAATCTTCTCCATGACCTCTGCGGGGTCGTATATGGACATGGCATTGCGAAGTTGAAGTTCATATGACTTACCCTCATGCTCAGGCGTTGGTTTGCCTAGATGTCGCATGAATTGCCATTCAGTTATGATTCTCGGCCTCGTATCTAGGACTGAGTGCCAAAACACCTGAGCCTCCATCATACCCATTCGACTAGCAGTGTCGACGAAGTCCAACCTACCCTCTTCCACTATCCTGTGTCGAAGATTGAAGGCTTCTTCAATCGGTATTCTATCCTCACCCTGACTCTCTGATGCAAGCGCTTTGATGAGTTCAGTCTCACTGTTCTGTACCATGTCGGTTATGACCTGTGGGTCGTGTTGAAGTTCACTCGCAAGTTTGTGAATGAGAATACCCATGCTGAGACTCTTCTCAGGAAAGAGGAAACTGTACGCTTTGAATGCTAGAGGCGCACTCAAGCCTGTGTTCTCTTCGTATGTGTGGTATTGACGCCCCAAGTCCTTGTAGTTGTTGGGAAACGATACGGCCTTACACAACTGCGCAAATGTTTTCATAAAACTCTCTCCATAGATGTGGCTTCGGTTGTGTTCCTTTGTCAAAAGCATCAGCCGTGACGTCAATCACTCTCTTTTGAGTCAGTCCATGTCTCTTTCCTATCTCGTAGTAGCAATCCACCATGAGAGCATCGTTGCTTCTCACAGAAGTCCATTGCGGATGATATGCCACCGCTAGAAACATGTTGTATGCTTCTTTTATCTGCTCATTGCTTAGTCCTAGAAGCAACCCCAATGTGAATATCTTGGGTTTCATCTTCTGAGAGTCATGCTTGTACGGACTCCAGAAACCACTAGGTGGCTTTCCACCTTCATTCAATTTGTTGCACCCCCGATAGTTGCACATCGGCTAGGGTAGGTGGAGTGTATGTGGTGACACCAACAACTCTCATGTTCAACAGGCTATCTCCTGCTCTTCTAGTGGTTGTGTGTTCCAACAAGTCACTGATGGCTTTGCTAACCGCAGGGCCATAGTCCTCGACATTGTCATCCCACTGCTCGTCATCCGCTAGGCTCTTAGCGACCTCTTCAATCGCATTCTGCACCATAACGCTATACTGCTCGGCAGGTGCATCCTTCGGTACGAAGTTTCGTATCACTAGTGACATTAACCTACCGATTATCTTCTTAGTAGGTAGTTTAGATGCCACTGTCTGTGTGACTGACTTGCATTTCCTGTAGCCATGACCTCTTGTCTTTCCACCTTCGCTTGTTCCGGGTATGACTAGCAGTTCAGACCCTGTAAGCAAATCCTTTATCAGAATTCTTGGGTCACTGACGTAGTCGTCATCCGCATCATGCGACATTCGTTCTTTCTTCTCTATTATCGAACCGATGGTCTTGAGCGCTTTGCCCACTCCATCGGTCCATTCTCTCTCATTTACTTCTTCTTTCATGTTATCTCTCCATATTTTGTCCAATCCTTTAGGAATAGTTTCTTCATTTGGTGTTGTACCACCTTCTCTTTCTGTTCGGGAGTCGTCTTGATTCCTGTCTTCTTCTGAAATTTGACCAATCTGTTTAGTGTGTTTCTCCTGTATTGCTCCTTCCACATTACTTGAATGCAATCATCACATAGTTTACCGTCCTTCAAGTCACCTTCAAGTTGAGGTTCCCCACATAGGGTCTCACCTTGACCTGTGTATGAGAAGTGAATCATTCCTCATCATCTCCATACAATGCCCATTTGGTTCTATACCCCCATGCCTTCAAGTCTTCCTCAGTCCACGGCCTTCTCATTCTCATCACATCTCCCACTAGTTGGTCTACGCATTTAGGGCAAACCATACCATGACTTGTGCTTTGCAATGTGATTACACCATCATGGTTAGTACCACCCTTTCTATGACAAACTACGCACTTCATTCGCCTTTCTCCTTGTATGCTCTGTGTGTGGGCTTGAGTTTGTGCCTACGTCTCTCCATCATGTTGGAGAGATAGCCATCAATCTTCTCCATTCCACTCTTGAATCTCTTGCGAGTGACGTCGTCACCGACCATCTGTTGCTCAAGGTCAGCGAGGTCAATCCTCTTTCTTATCCAATTCAGTATCTCGTATTCAGCATGTGTCACGCTAGTCGCTCTTTCTGTCACTCTTCTCCCTCTCTTCTTTTCCTTTCAATATCGCTTGCTCCAAAGCAGGAATCAAAGCCTCTGCTTGCTCAAGCGTCATTCTGACTCCATGTCTAGTATGTTGGTTCTGTCCCTGTGGCCTCTGTGTATTCATTATCCTCAAATCAATCCACTGCACATTGTAGTATTCAATCTGACTAAGGACAATCTGCCCCTTACCGTCTCTCCATCTCTTCTCAGGACTCCAATCCCTGTAGTATTCCGTCATTGTTGTCCCTCTTTCGCTAGATACATCTTGATGTCATTCACGTTAGTGATGATACGTGAACCCACTTGCAAAGCGGGAATCGATTTGATTGAGTTAGGCGCATTGTCAGAGATATCCTTTATCTCCACATGTGGGTAATGCTCACCAACGAACTTCTTCAAAGGCCCACATGGTGCGCACCAATCTGCTCCCCACAGAATCATGCTACCACTTCCTCTTGGTCCTCTATACTAGTGAGATACCTTTCCAATAGCAACTTCTCGTCGCTTTCCCATTCTCCGTTGTGTAGACCTGTTGGAGAGTAATAGAAGGAATCTCTCGTTTTGTAGTATTCCGGCCCATACCAACCTGCATTCTCGACAGGATTCTGAGCGAACAGATGGCATCTGATGTATTTCTTCTTCTCGACCCCCTTGCCTTGCGGCTTCATCAGACCACCAAATCTTTTGCTTCCCTTCGCAATGTCGATGTAAGCGTAAACCCTACGTGATACATAGAAACCCTCATTCCTTTCACCGTCGACTTTCATTTGCCACGATTTCAATCCGGTCCTCTTATACAACTTAGCAAGTGTCCTTCCTATCTTCATCTCAAACATCGTCCATTTCTCAGGATGGTAGTCATAACCCATTGAGACCATGTTGTGATTATACATATACTCAAAGCGAGCGAGTGCTAAATCTAGCATCTCTTTCCTATCTTCAATCGGTAATTCAGGCCAATCAATCGCTTCCCACATTGGTTTGAGACACATTATGTCCTCTTTCCTCTCTTGTTGTGTTTTCATTTCTCATCACCTCTCTTTCTCATCTTTGCCTTGTGTATCTCGTACTTCTCCGGTTTCTCCTTGTAGTATTTACTCATGTAATCTCGCATGTATGCTCGTCTCTGTGACATTCTTTCCGGGTCAGTTTTGAGTTTAGTGTGATAATGGTTGGTCGATTTACATCTAGGGCCACAGAACATAGTCTGTCTCCCTTTCAATGGTTTATCACACACTACACACAGTAGTTGCTTCACTCTTCCTCCCCCGAAGATGATAGTCTCCCGCAATACGTACCCCACATCCACGATGGGACTTTCTCCTTCGTGTCTCTGTCTATGCTTCCGACTATGCAACTCTCGGAGAAGTCAATCTCCTTACCATCAGCCAAGTCCATTATCTCCCTGCGCGTGAGAGCCTGATACACCGTACCCTCGTTGTTCCTAAAGCGCATGAAGTGCCTGTCATCTGTCAGCAAGCGGTAGTCATCGGGGTCTAACTTAGTCACATTGCCCGTGTTAGGGTTAGTGAGAGGGAACACCCATATGTCTATTTCCTCAGTGTTTCCATCATCCAATAGAACATCTTTCGATTCAACAAACATGGGGTAAGAGTCATGCGGGTTCATCTCGCTTAACTTCATTCCATCTTCGTCAGACCAAGAGTTAGCGATGTCTCTCTTCTGACTCGCTTCAATCTCAGCCGCTTCTTCCATAGTCTGTGGAGCCTCGTCCCACATGACGTTCTCTTCGTCTAGGGTATAACCCAAGTCGAACATGAGTGCGCGTATGCCACTCAACGCATCCTTAGTCGCGCCGTGGTCCACCGCTCTCATCAACGTCCACTTCTTCTCTTCTTCTTTCAAGAAGATTAGGCCCGTTCCATCTGGAGCCCAAACCCCGCTTATGGGGCTATTGGCAAAATGTTCCTTCGCCCAATCTTCCACTCTTTTGTCTGTCCAATTACTCATTCTTTTTCACTTCCATTTTCTTTTTCTTCAATCGAATCTTCATTCGCATCTTCAGAATCTTCTGTTTCTTTAAATACCAAAGAAGAAACTCTTGAAATTTTATTGCAAATACTACAGGATTGAATCTCTCCATCCTGTGTCAAGACAGATACGCCTGTCTCTCCTATCTCACCGCAGTTCATACACGGCTTCTGTTGTCGGGCTATCGCTAGAATCTCCACGTAAGATGGCTCTTCTCCTTCCCAATGAATCATAAAAACAGAAGAGAGAGCATCAAGCAAAGCGCCATCTTCGCCCTCGAAAGTTCCTGTTTCCAAATCTATGTTATTGAATCTCATAATGACAATGCTCCTACAAACTCTCTTATTAAACCACCGAACATATCCTTCTTCTGATTCTCGAACATCTCCGCCAAGCCATGTCCTTGCTTGGGGTTCTGCTCTGTGAGGAATCGTAAGTTGTATCGACCGATGCTACCATGCACACCCGTTACAGGCTTGACATGTTTGCATATGGGTAGGTACACTATCCTGTCATTGAAACGCCTCTTCTTTATCCTGTCGTGTCTTACTATGGTTTCATGTTCCTCTAACCACCTATCCCACTCAGGATGGTCTTCGTCTATTATAACACTCGTCCTATGGCGTACACCGTTGCCTCTTAACCATTTGATAACCACATAGTGATGTGGCCCTTGTAACTCAATAATCATCTCTGGCACTGTATGACCGTAGTATTCTGACAGTGGGTTGGTGACTGTGAAACTCGGAACGTATAAGTCTAGGTCGATGGGTTTTCCGGTGTCCTTGTATGTCATCCACTCCTTTCTCTTTTTCCTGTTGCCAACATTCCAATCAAGAGGATATCTGTATTCTGCTTTGACCCTCACATCGCTATTCAATGTGGCATAGGAAACCACATCTTGAATTTTGTTTCCGGTAGAGAGTTCCGCTAGTTTGCTCTTGTGATTCCAAATCTGTTCGACCATCTCGTAATCCGGCCACAGTTTCTGTATCATAGTATGAATACCATTGGTAGTTCGGAACCCCCACACACGACTACAGAGTATGGGCCACAATGGTAAGCATTCCAATTCGTCAGTGCTTATACCTGCCACTCTGTGAATGTCACCATCGAGAGACAAGTCATACGGAAAGTCATCAGTGATGTTCACCGTTGGTTCTAGTTCACTTACACAATATTTGAGTATCTTTCGTTGGAAGTCCTCATCATACCATCTTGGATTGTGACACAGGTAACGTGTTTCTAAACTCCTTCTCTTTACTGAATCGTCGTCGATGTTAGTGTATTGAAGTGCGATTTTATAAAAGTCGAACTCGCTCTTTGCGAACCTACCATTGTCGTTCCTCAGTTTGTTTGAGACTCTAGTCTTCGGGAATCTGACTATCTGTTCTAAGTGAAGCAAGAACAGTTCAATGGTTTCAACCGTATAGAATGTATGTCCTGTCCTCTTACTCTTCTTCGCTCTGCTTTTCATCGTGTTACTGAATAAGTCTCTCGACAAGTTGTCCACATATTCGGATGCAAACACTCTGGGTGTTAAGTCGAAGAGTTGCCAGATGGCGTTTTGACTCAGTTTCTCTTTAGCCACGAATGTGGGATAACGCCAGAAGTTATGGACGTCATCCATGTTCATCTTCCTCCTGTGTTTCCTCTCCCAATTGTCAACCGCATACCTCAGTATGGTATCTAAGGCGACATAGTTCCCATCCAATGACTTGCCTCCTACGAAGGACAATACCTCTTTTCTCGTCAGATGACCAAGCAAATAGATTTGCTTGGAGCAGAACTCTTCATACTCGCTAGGGAAGAAGTATTCACACAGTAGTATGAAGCCGAATCTGTTTGTTCCCTCAATCGTCTTCTTGCTATGTGTTCCTCCTTTCTTGACACTCCTGAGAGATGGTATTATACTCTTAGCGTGATACATAATCCTCCTGTATTCATCACGGAAGGCGGGGCGGTCTCGCTCCATGTACGTCCATCTTTTGTCCCTCAATACCTCGTACATCGTCTGTGATGTTATGTCTGTGACTTTGAAGTGCTTGACCAACTCAAGCAGTTTCGTCCTTATCTCGTCAGGTGTGAGATAGACGTCATCTCCTGTCACCTTGCGGAAAGCGCGGTCCTCACCATAGCATACTCTGTCACAATATCTCTTATCCATCCAAGTCTTTGCCCTTGCGCCATGAATAGTACCGTCGGGCCACTTTATCTCCCCAGATTCCATCCTACTTCTTATCTCTTCAATATATTCCTCGTAGGACGTAACCTTACCACAGAGTTGATTCTGGCATTTGCAATGTGTCTTCTCTGTCGGGTTATCTCTCCACCCTGTCATACTTCAATCACTCCCTGCCACCAATAAGGAGCAGGTGTTCCCTTCTCCCACTTGGCGAATGCCTTGCTATGGTAGTAGGCTCGGTATGCTTTGACTGCATCATCATCACGATACTCATCGGGCATGGCTAGTGCGAACGGTGTCTGTGCCATACTCATTCTCGGTCTTGGTTCATTCACCATCGACCAACCTAGTTGATGCAACTTTAGGATGGGCATGTGACATGCGTGTTCCTTACCAAAGCGACATGAATACTCAGCGAGCAGTGCTACTGCATGGTCCACTAACCATGCGAAGTTGCCGTAGGAATCTCCTGCCCACACTGTGCATGGGTGATTCGCATACCCACCCCTGTATGGTTTGCCCGCCTTCGTCAATATGCCGTATTCGATGAACTGCTCATCAGTGCCACCCCACCTACGTACGGCTGAGGCCAGCATCTGCGCTGACTCGACAACCATCTTGGGTATGTGTTTGTCACACATCATCACTGCGGCAGTTATTGGGTTTTCGTCTAATACAAATATGTTCATTTCTAATCCCACCAACTGCCCTGTATATCATAGTCCACCATGTCTTTCATCTCCTGCATACAAGCACCGCATGTGTATGTTCCATCGAACCCTTTGACCCACTGTGGTGCATCTGTGCATTCACACATACCGCATTTCTTTTTCTCATTCGTTTTCTTTTTCTCATTCATTGTTTATCATCTCCATTCTTTTTAATTACTGTTTCTTTAAATACCAAAATCATTTTCCTCGACCTCTTCTGTATGAGTCCATGTTCCTATGATACGTCTCCCATGACATACCCTCTTCTCGGCGTAGCCAATCCAATAGTCTCTTGAAAAGCGCAAGCATCATTCTTCCTCCCTGCAACTAGAGCAGGTTCCTACACCTGCTACTGCCCAATTGTTGCAACCGGGATTACTGCATCTGACTGAGATTCTCCCGCTCATACTTATCAATCCAAAACTTAGCCGCCGCTTCGCGTATGCTTGCCTCGCAATCGAAGCAGATTCTAGGTTGCATAGGGTGTATGTCTATTGGCGTCAGGCAATTGCAACACTTACATTTCATGTAGATATATCCTCCACCGGGCCGAAGAAGTCGTCCCCCTCACCAATCCAACCGACAGGCTTGGCCTTACCGTGTAGGAGACATTCGTATAGTCTATCGATTACCTCTGTCCGTAGTTTCTCCCAATGATGCTCATTGCCATCCAAGTGATGCAAGACCTGTTCTTTCATTGTCATGTACCCAACAGTGACTATTGGTAAACGCTTCACCTTCTCAACCGCACTCATTAGAAGAGCAGGTGTCCATATGTCAGAGTCAGTGAAGTCGGTTGATATCCAATAACCATTTGATTTCTCACCCTTATTCTTCACCCTAGCCTTCTCATCCTCAGTGATTTCTTTGTATCGATACCAATTGTACCTCACATCCTTGTCTGACTTGGGTGGGTCAACAACAAATTCCTTCTTGATGTTGACGACGTACGCATTGTAGCCCATCAATACCCACTCACCTGTGTATGAATAGACATTCATCTGATACCCTTTCTTGTTCGGCTTCTTTCCACTTACAACCGAGTGAGGGCTAAGTGAGGGGCATATGAAAACCACCTTCACCGACTTGGGATTGACCTTCAGACATACTCCTTTGCTTATCTTATTCTGAGTCCCATCATGACAGTAGATGAACTCGCCAACTTGGTAGGAGTTGTCCATCTTACAAACTGCGTCGTAATGTCGTTTAGCCGCTTTCTGCAACGCGGCTATGTCCTTTATGTCTGTCAGATTCTTCATCGCTTTGAGAGCATTATCGAGACTCATCATTCAGCCCCCGCGAACCATGCTCCTATCTCCATAGGCGTAGGTGCATTCTCAGGATTGACAGGCTCTATCGGCGCAGGTAGAGTCAGTACGTCTTCTACGTCCCACAGGTCAGCGTACGCTCCATCCCATGCTACTCTCAGCAAGTGTGGTGTGCTTCTCTGCTTCCACACTAGCGGTAGCAAGCCCCGGTTGATGACGTACATTCTCGATGGCTCGCTGAATATAGCGAAGTCGAAGCACATCATGAACGACATGGGATAGCCCCAAGCATCCGCTAGTTCCTCACATAGCATCAGCCTAGTAGTCAAGTCATCTATGGTTACGTTAGTGGCGAAGCCCTGCCAACCCGTGTGCTTGTCGACGAACGTCTCGGTCAGGCTCACTAGTTTGTTCTTGAGCCTTCTCCTTTCCTCAATCATCATGCCTGTCTTGGGTGGTATTGCGAACTTCTGCCCCATCTGATTCTCGCCAATGTCAGTCAGTTCGTCGGTTATGAACTTCAACAGTTCAGCAGTCATTGCGACCGTACCTCCAGAGCCTCATCGAACGACACGTTCACACTAGTGTAGCCTTCGTCTAGCATCTTTCCTCTCTTCCACTTCTTCACTATCCTATCGTACACCTTCTTGTTGGAATCCCTGACTGTGAATATGCTACCGCTACTCACATGTAGGTCGATGTTGAAGTTGTCTCGGTTGGGGAGGTGACAGACTATTGCCGTCACCTCCCGCAAATCAATCCAAGCACTCCCTGAAGATGTGTCCAGATTGATAAGAGACATCACTCTTCCTCCTGCATCTCAGCCATCAGTTCCTGTAGTGTCTCACTGAAACTGTCGTCTCCGTGAGGGAACTCTAGTGGAGTGAAGGACTTGCCTTCGCCCACTACTACTCTTTCCACTGTCGGTAATGGGGTCGGCTCCACTACTTCCGGCATCGGTATCGTTGGTATGTTCATCGTTGTTTGTTTTTCATTCATCTTATTCTTCCTCCTGTGTTGTGTCGTTATCGACTGTCTGTGGTTGCCATCTGTTCTGTCCCACCATGTTCACCGTTAGGTTGGCTTCGTTGGCAAAGGCAATCATAGCCTTCACCGTTTGGTCAAGCGGTTGTAGGTCTAGCATCGCGCCGTCAGGGTGGTTGGCCTCGTCTCCGGGTATGAACATCTGATATGTTCCGTCGTCATACCTAAGCACATCGAAGGGGATATACATCGTCTCCCCCGATGCCGCTGACTTGAGAGTCGGTACTTGTGTCCTCAACCACTGAGTCACATCGTCTGCCGTTCTCATCTTGATGGCGAAGCCGTATGGCCTACCATGTCTTACATCCTTGCTTGTTCCTTGTATGTGCATACGACCCTCGTCGTAGTTGCACTTCACTTGCATTCTTTCGTTCATCATTGTTTCACCTTCTGTTGTCATTTTCATTTCTCCTTTTTTTTCACGCTAGTTCATCTAGCCTTTCCTCTATTATCTTCATCAATTGTTTGTCCTTCTTCTTCTCTGCGTCTCGGTAGTGTCGAAGGAGTGTCGTCACACTGTCGGTCTTCACTATCTCTCCTATGTCATCCATGTCCATCTCGTTCTGTATGTCCGCTAGACTGATGCTCCCTGTTATCTCAGGCACTTTCACACTCATGCCAAAGTTGCCTAGCGTAGTCTTCTTCTTCTTCTCCCCATTCTTGTAGTTCTTACTCTTGTTGGCGGCAATAAGCATCCCATCCTCAAACACCGAGAATACTATTGGGTGCTTCCTCTTGCTCACAGGACAGAAGAACTTCCTGCCTCGCCAATCGTTCTTGTTCTCAACGTGCAACCACTCAGGGTGATGTTCCTCAAGCCAACACAGTTTGCATGTCCTGTTGTCAAACATCTCTAGTGGATGGTAGTTATCACCACCGCAACTACTGCATCGGCAACTCAAATCACCATCAGCACGTAGTGAGTCCTCACCCATTTGGAAACTCATGGTGTCCTTGTAGCATACCTCGCATGGTATGTCGCCATTGCTCATCAGTGTGCTTCTGAACTCGTAGTCACCACAACTCTCACAGTGGTACAGTAGTTGACCTCTGATTGCCCCCGTGTCAGCAGGTAGTCTATTGTTGCCATTTGTGTAGGACTTGGCCTTGCCGTTCTTGTTCTTCTTCTTGTTCCTCTTGGGTTTGTCATCCTCGATTATCATCTCATCAGGGTCGAATTGGTAGTTCACTCCTGCCCATATGTCATTGCCAGCAACAGACTGAACCGCCATCTTGTCATCACCATGTGGTATCTCAAGAACGTCTGCGATATACTTCTGCTGAGAGGGAGCCTCGACAGCATGGTCACAATACACATCTCGTATGTATTGTATCAACTCACCCGCATCCTTCCATGTGTGTTGTGCCTGTGGTATCATCAAGTGTGCTAGTATGCACAACTGCACACCTGTCCTACCGTGTCCACCCATGCACTGAGTGGAGACTGACTTGATGCCGTTGGTCTTGATGTCATCCACTAGTTGTACCCAGAAGTCACGACCGACATTGGTAGGGATGGAGTAGTCAGGCCACTCCAACTCAATGAGCAGTGGCGTCTTCTTGGTGGTCACCTTGCTACCACATGCCCAACCCATAGGGAACTTGTCCATTGTGCGAGCAGTCCTGATGACTCCCTGTGGACCGATAGCCAAGTCAGGCTTGGGGTCCATCTGCATCCAACCGCCGTTGCGTGTGTTGCCACCTGCATACACCTTGACACCTAGTGCCTCGAACACTAGTGGATTGCCTGTATGACACTGATGCTTACTCATTCTACCACCCCTTGCATTAGTTCTTGTATCTGCTTGGTGTATTCCACATCCGTTACAATCTTCTTCTTGAGATGCTTCTTCAGCAAGTCACTCATCGTCTTGTATAGTATGTCCTTCGTATTGAGTCCATTCCATCCTGATACAAACAACTCAGGTGTAACATCATCGTACTTCTTCTGCTTGATTAGGTTCGCTACACTGTAGGCAATCACTGAACTCTTCTGTTGTGGTAGTGCGAAGAACGCAGATGGGTGATTGACTTCCAACAGAGTGGAAGTGAAGTCCATCTCATGACCCATGTTCAGTGTCAGTATGTTCATGTCAGCACACTTCTCGCAGTCCTCATGTCCACATGGAACGAAGAAGTCCTTGTTCAACGAATACTTGTTGTTGTGATGTAGTAGTTCAGGACCAAGCGCTCGTGCCGCATTGACTATCGAAGAGGGTATCTGCCTTGAGTTGCAGATGAAGTTCTTCCTGTAGTACCCATGATTTGTCTTGCTAGTGAATTGGAAGATGGTCATCCAATCATTCACGGGCCTAGCACACTTGTCGTTCGGTGTTCCCGTTAGGAACTGTCTCGCTAGTTCGTATGTCCTGAACATGTCGCATATCCCATCGTTGCTATGTGAGAAGTACCCACTGCCTTCCTCGTTGGAAGTACCGTAGTCGAAGGCTGAACCGGACAGGAACTTGTTGTATAGGCTACCATTGTTGTGTGCGAAGTTCTCTGCCTCATTGGTCTTCTTCACCACCTCTAGTATCGTATCACTGTTGGTGTTCTTCTGGAACGATATGATTGCACCTGCAAGAGCCGCCGCTCCCTCAGCACACTTGCCCCAATTCTTACCACCGTAAGCACCGCCGCTCCAACCTGTGTTGAACTGCTTCGCCAACCACAGTAGAGCCATCCTCATCTCCGTGTAGTCTAGGTCGAGTCTCTCCATAGCCATGTAGTAGTGCTTCCTCTGCTTGCTTGGGTTCTGTGAGCCTGTGATATCCTCCCACACCAAGTCACCAATCATCGCCTTGACTACGGGTAGCAACTCGACGTTGGCATCCTTCTTCATGCCCACTGCGTACCTCAACTCACCGAGGCACAGACCGAGTGCGGCTTTGACTGCCCAACCTGCGAACGCACCGGACAACAGAGCATTGTGCTTGGGGTTGATGTTCAGACCCAACCACTGATGGAAGTAGTGAGCGAACCATCCGTGTTGCCTCTGCCATCTCGTCTGTGACTGTGCCAGACCGAGAGCGAAAGCCTGTAGGTACTGCTCCGCATATGGGTCATAGGGCTGAGGGGTAATCTCACAACCGTCTTCCTTAGCCACGTTGAGTGGGCTACCTTCGACCCATGTCTCACCTACCTCAACATCACCTATGATGTAGGGGATGTTGTGACCCCTAGCATGAGCATAGATGTGTGAACCACATGAACCATCTGTGTGCGATATGACGAAACCATCAGGACACTTGTCCTGTGTGATGTTCGCTTCCAACCACGCTACTTCCTCTAGTCCTGTTGGCTTCCACACCTCTGCCACTACGACCTTACCATCACCGGGTACGATACCCTGATGAGTGGACATGACCGTAACAGGGCCATCGTTCCTCATCACTTCGTAAGCGAAGGGAGGCATCGGCATCGCATGTGGTGGGCAACCACGAATCTGTGTGAGTGTGGTTGTGCCATTCGCATACTTGTCAGTCCTGTATTTGCCATCTCTCTGATGCACGAACTCAAGTTCGTAGGTCTCCTTAGTGTGACCAATCTTAGCCATCTCATTGACACACGCATCGTTCTTGGTATTCAGTAGCAGATTGAGTTGCAGTCCGTGTCCCGCAGTCACACCATCATGCTCAGGCCCAATCGTCGCATACAGATTGGGAGCCATGACCATGCTCGATGTGGCTTCGATGAACGGTTGAAGCATCAGGCAACCATTGGGGTCTTCCTTCTGCATCGTCGCTCTCAACTTAGTCCACTCCGCCTCGATGGTATCGGCAGTCACTGCTATCGACTCAAGCACACCGTGTCTGGCATGTTCAGGGCAAGCACGAAGGAAGGCTACATCCTCACCAATCCTATCGTAAGCGGCCTTGACCAAGTCAAACTCATCAGTCAGCAGTATCAGTTCCATCGCAGGAACGTGATACATAGCGTTGCCCGACTTGACAAGGTTGCCGTAGTTGAAGTACGACTTGAACTTCTGCGACTTGACTGCCGCTATCCTCCCATCCAATACCGTATTCATCCTAGACGCGCCCGTCTCAGTGGCTACCTGTACCTCTTTGTTCAGGTCGCTAACCACTTCACTGAACAAGTCAGCGAAGTTCATCTTCTCGTATGTCACTATTTCTTCTTCATCCATTGTTTTTCACCTTTCTTTTTCTCCTATTTACTGTTTCTTTAAATACCAAACTCATTCTTCTTCATCCTCTTTTACCTGCACTAGTCTACCTTGATACTCAATCCCATCCATAGTCACGACCATCTCTATCACCAATCCTTCCGGTGAATCGTAGTGCCTCACAGTCTGTTGTGCCTTTCCGATGCAGTTGTCTAGTTGCGTGTACCTTGCGAACTTAATCCAATTCCTATCATTCATTGTCACTATCTCCTGTCTGTATGGGACCGATGGTTGGTATGACAAGGCCCGATGCACTGTCTTCCACTGTCTCCTGTGGTTCCTCTATGTTCTCGATGGTATTGATTACCTTCATCTCCTTGAAGTCGTAGTTCTTCATCGAACCATACTGATTTGCTTGCGTGAACATAGCAGTGGTTAGGTTCTCCATCACATTCTCCCTCTCAAGGGGGCTTCCCCACTGTATTGCATGGAGGCATTCCCTCGGTGTGGGTAGGTTCTCAGGGTCTTGGCTCCACTTCATCGTGAACTTGGTCTTGAGACCAATGACCTTGATGCCTGTCTCTGCACCTGACAATGCTACGTCTTCCTGTCCCAGAGCCATGTCCCATGTCCTGTTCTTGAGGGAGATGTTGGGTAGTTTCGTACCTGTGACTGCGAAGAACTCCCGCATCTGAGCGGCCTCTTCCATAGTCTTGAATCTCCACGGTAGGTACTCTCTTCCGAACTTAAGCACGTAGATGATTTGGTTGTTCGGATTCATGGGTCGCCACTCGAACTTGGCAATCTCATGACCGAAGGACTGAGTCGAATCGTACTTGATGTATTGCCATCCCTCACCACATCTGCATAGTGAGTTACCATACTCGTCTTCCTCACCATTGGCATAGCATATCCTGCACTGCGTCTCGTTCTCCTTCCTGTTCTTACTGTGCGTGTCCTGAATCCAAGCGGCCATCTCAGCGAGCCAACCCCAATCAGACCACTTGTGTCTGGAAGAGTGACCTCTGCCTTCCTTGTCAACTAGGCAACGACCATCCCACTTGCGCATCCTAGCAACCGAGTCCTTGATTGCCGCAACGACTGTTTCTTCAGGAACGCTCTGTGCTAGGCTTCTCTTCACTCTATCAAACAACACGACTCTGTCTCTGCTGATTTTGTTTGTGTAATGCCAACCGAGTCTGTCATACAGAGGGTTCCGATGTGTACCGGAACTGACGACTGAACTCTTGCCTCTTGTCCATAGTTGTAAGTAGGCATCACGGTTGTCCTCATCCCTAATCATCACCCATCCCTCATAGAGAGCCTTGTCGTGGTGGGCGCACTGACCTTTCTTCTCTTCATCGTCAGCCCAAGCACACTCACCTTTGGTCTCGTTGTAGTAGGCGGTCTCTAGCAAGTCTTCGTAGTCCCACTTGTCAGTGCCAAGCAAGTTCTCGATGAACTCCCTTACCTCTGCAAAGAGAGGGGACAGGACAAGCGAGTTGTATGCATCATTCTCACGCACCCACTTCTTGCTGACTCTGAACTTCATCAGCCTCATGACTGACTCAGGCACTTCGCCATCTCTCCACAAGGGCCACTTGCTCATGTCATCAACATGGGCGAACTCGATGAAGCCCTTGTTGTTCAACCGAGGCATACCGAAATACACCTCGTAGCAATCTACCTCATCGTGACCACACGACTCAGCATGAGGGTTCTGCAACTCACCCCACTGTACCTTGCCACTCATCATCGCAGTAGCGATACGTGTGTTCTGATTGACCATGTCTCTCCATGTCAACTCAGCATCAGGCCCATGCGATGCTAGTGTGTAAGCCACTGCCGCATCGATAGGCCAACATATCCCTAGTGCTTGCCTCGTTCTACCAAGTGCGTTGTCCACTATGATTGGGTCGTCATTGAATAGGAGTGTGTCCTCAACCACACCTGCCTCCTTGAACCTCTCCCAAGTGTTCCAACCTTGTCTCTCTGCTCTTCCCATTATTCATTTCCTCCTACTGTCATTGTTTCTTCTTCCATTGTCATCATCATCTCTGTTATCTTTGCATCTGTTTGTATAGCGTAAGTCAAGTCACCATCCACACCTGTAATGTCAGAGGGGAACTCTTCGGTCGTCTGTTCATCTCCGTCGACCCACTCAACCAGACCCTCGCATGTCTCTGTCCATCTACCACCCACGGTAGCGTATGTCTTACCACGTACCGCGTGCATGAATGGTCTGGTGATTGTGCAAGGGAGTGACTCGCTTACCCTTATTCCTTCCATCGGTCCCGCCTCAAGTGTGTAGTCATTACCAACGGGCGCACCACTCCACCTGAATCTGATAGGTGTGAGTTTGCTCGTATCGATATCATTCTCATTGAACCACCAAATCATCTGTGATTGGAAGCCATGAATCCAACTCGTCGTTGTTCTCACCATGTTGTGACTGTCGACGTACTTAGTCACCTTCCTGTTCCAATGCCTCTTGTTCCCCCAATTGGCTATGGCGTATATCTCACCTGTCTCGATGTTCTCCCAACCACCGCACTCTTGGTTGTAGCCCTGACCGCTACCTTCTTCTCCACAGTTATACTCACCTGTTGAGCCGTCGGCTCTAGGCATCGTGTGTTCTACGTTCTGTTCGCTCATTCTTGTCCTCTCCATATTTTTGTGTTCACTGTTTTATTCAGCATTACTCAACAAATTACTGTTTCTTTAAATACCACAAAATCAAATCCCAAAGCAAAACGCGTACAAGGGAAATCTCATTCATACACATGCGTGAAAAGCGACGCTAACGCGCTAGGAGTATTTAAAGCACGTAAAGCGTATGTGTTCAAACTGATGATAACGCATACGCTACATGCAAAGCGACAAAGTCCCCCCGCGCGGAGACTATCATCTTCGCGTCGAGTGACGCGCATGTGTGAGGCGTACGTGTAAAGCGTACGCTACTCGGTATTCACAATGGTTCTAGCCACGCGCACGTGTAGTGCGCTTGTGAATCAAGCGAAGACTAACTCTTCGTCTTGTAACTTGGGCATTGATTTCATCTTGAAATGCGCATATGATATGTATGTCTTCTGTTCGTAAGGCTCATGTGATGGGTCAGTAATGAACATACCCTCAACGAATTTCTTGTCCTCACTAGAGCAAGTGAAACCCGTAGTGGAGATGTACCATTGCCAATCTCGTTGATACACGTAGGCGCGAGTGAGGTCGTTTAGCCTAGCCTTCGTGGTAACTGTAGTCCAACCACAAGTGAATATCTGCCAACCTTCAGGGTACACCTTGATTATCTCATTACCATGCAACTCGATAGAGTAGTATAGATTATCCCTAGTCTCGTACAACCGCGTGTTGTTGGCAATCGGTTTCCCCTTCCGCTTGTTCTTGGCACTAGCCATCAACTCAGCACAATCCTCGTACGTAAGCATCATTCCTCACCATCCTTCATGTCACTTGCAATTGCTTCATCTATCCATGCGTTGAAGTCATCCTCATCGTAGTAGAACGTAGGCTCACCACAATACAACTCCCTCAAGTGTCTGGTGTCACCTACCATCTCGACGTTGAACACAATCAGGTCGAACCACCTGCTCATGTCAACGTGCCATCCTTCATCGTTCTCGTAGTCCATGATGTTCTCTAGTTGCTCGTCATTGGTGACGCCATTGTCCACCAACCAATCGTACGCCGAGTCAATGGTTTTGATAGACTGACCATTAGGCGCGGTGGCTCTGAATGTTCCGTTAGCCCATACCTCGTACAGTAAGCCATTGGCTTCCCTCGATACTACAGGCCCGTGGTCGAACCACTCAGCATTCTTTCTTTCGTCATTGTTTCCTTTGCATTTCTCACACATATTTCTTCGCTCCTTTGTTCTCCTTGTTGAAGGACTCCATCATTGACGCAGGTATCTCACCTGAGTCCACCATCGCTTGAAGCAAGTCCTTCACCACTTCGTTGCGTTGTCCTATCTCACCACCATCCACTATGGATGAGATGACTTCTCTCTTTGACTCTATCAGATTCTTGAACTTGATGTCTATGGTATTATCCACAGTCAGATACACGGCCCATACTGTGTCATTGTCCTGTCCAATCCTGTTCACTCTGTCCTCTGCTTGTTCCTCATAGGCAGGAACCCACTCACGCTCGACGAACACAACTGTGTCTGCGGCAGTAAGTGTCACTCCTTCCTTGACTGCGGTCGTACTGCATACCAACACTTCCAACTCACCTGCTTGGAACTTGGCTATCGTATCAGTCCTCTTCTGTGCATCAACACCACCATGTATGGTCTCGATGTTCTGTGGCGGAAGCAACTCCTTGAGTTGCGATACTATGCCATCCATGATGTCCAAGTGATGAGTGAACATGACCAACGGCTTGTCATTGTGCGCAAGGTAATTCATCACCCACTCAACCGCTGATGCTATCTTGATTTCACCACACTTCTTGCGCAGGTCAGTCAGCATGTTAAGCAGGAAGCCCGCAGGTACTGAGTTCCTAGCACGTAGTGAAGCATAGGTCTCGACCCATGTGTTCTTGCACTCGTTGTATGTTTTCATCTCAGCATCAGTAGGCTGAACGGTGTGAAACTGCCTGAGTTTGTCGGGCAATTCTTCCATCACTTCCTTCTTGAGTCTGCGTATCATGAAGTCCCTGCACTCACCATGCAGTTCCTCGACGTTAGACGCACCATCCGTGTCCCAATAGCCCCACTCATTCCTGTGTGCATCACAGTATCTCTTGAGGAAGTCCCATCGCTTGCCCTTCCACTCACTTGGTCGTATCATCTCAAGCGTGGTGAAAAACTCCTTCGGCCTGTTGGTGATTGGTGTGCCGGATAGACACAGGACAGAGTCAGCATTGTCTGCTATCTCCATGCAACACACAGTCCTCTTGGCCTTCTCGTTCTTCAGGTAGTGTGACTCGTCGAAGATGACTAGGTTGTAGTTGCGTGCTAGTAGTTGTTGTTGCTTCTTGGACACCAAGTCGTAGTTGATGACGGTGAAGTCATGGTCACCAACGGGAGTGCTGCCCTTGTGGATGACTTGGTAGTCAGCATCCTTCAGCCACTTCTGTATCTCGTTAGCCCAATTGTATTTCACACTCGCTGGTGCAACAACCAACACAGGCCAACACTCAGGATGTAGTGCGGCATACGCCAACGCCTGTATCGTCTTACCAATACCCATGTCATCACCGATGATGCAACGCCCTGTCGCTAACTCTGCGAAGCGGACACCAACGTATTGGAATGGGAACAACTCAAGTCCGGGGTTGAACGCCTCAGCCAATCGTGTCTGCATCTCAGTTGTTCTCTCATCATCAGTTAGTGTGGCCGCACCACTGATGGCTACTCTCTCTGCCTTCGATTGTAGGTAAGCCTCGACTTGTGGTATAGCATTCACCATAGCAATCAGCGGGTGGTCTGCTCTCATCTGCTCTAACTTCTGCACGAAGATGGACACCTTGTTCATACCAAGCGACCACTCCTTGCTTGCATTCTGCCACTTAGCACCGGAGTCCTTGACCGCAGTCCTAGTGCTTGTCTCCGAGAATGGTATGTAGAACCACACGCCATCCTTGACTAGCCTAGCATTGAAGTCCTGTGATTGCTTCTCGGTGTTATCCACAGGCGCATTGAATTCCAAAGCAGAAAGATTGTGAACGTGATAACCTGCCTCATCCAACACTTGCGCTGCCTGATTGATGACTGACTTCTCATCCTTGATGCTCATGCGATAGTGTGGTGCTGACTCCCAACAGAAGTTAGGCCATCCTATTGCGTTCTTGAGTATGTCATACAACTGTCTGTCCTTGACAGGCACGCTTATCTTGATGCTCGCTACTTCCTTCGGCCACCGCATGTTGTAATCATTCTTGCCATACCACACACGTGTGAACCTCTCGCACTGTATGGTTCGTGCCTGTTGCCTACCCTCGAACAGTTGCTTGATGTCATTGACCCATGCTTGTGCTATGTCGAGTGACTCATCCAATGTGAACGCCGTGTTGTTCTGTATGTCACTAGCGTACACCTCGACATCCACATTGACCTTGTCGAACGTAGCGGCATTGACCATGCTACTCAAGTAGGACTGTGCTATCTTCTTGTCCGACTTGGCTCGCTCGCCTCTCTTCCTCAGTGCATCTAGTGCTAACTCCCAATTGGTCTCAGGTGGGTAGCCAGCAAGGTGTTGTATGTGTGGCAACTGTGTCCTCGTATACTTCTTGAAGCGGTCAGCCATCTCCACACATGCTTCCCAATCTATCTTCTCCATGCTCGCCACTCTCTCGAAGAAGGGAGCATCAGGCTTGTTGGGGCCAATGTCATCCTTCACGTTTTCTTCGTGGACTGACACAAACGCACGTACCATGCGTAGTATGTCATCACCTTGTGGTACGAAGTTCATACTCACAGGTGCATTCGTTATTGTTTCTCCGGGTGTCGGTATCTTTGGTATGTCCATATCATTCATCTCCAGATTGTAATTGCTCTATCTCTTGCTTCAGCGCTTCCACTTCTTTCTTCAGTCTAAAGTAGCCGTACATGTATTTCTTGTAATTGCTCATTCTTCTTCTCTCCTTATGTTTCCATCCTCATCCATGAATCCAACGAAGTCAATCCCCACACTTGCTCCATCCTCATGCTCATCAGTCCTGACCGCTACGTACCATGAGAAGTCGCATTGAGAACATGAGAAGAAGGAGTCAGACAAGCCTGTCTCACCACCATCAAACGTGCTTAGTGGTATCTCATCACTACCACACTCAACACAGATGTGATGTCCTTCGTAGTCCACCATCATTCATCATCTCCTAGTGTGATGTCATCCCATTCTTCGTTGCCTTCGTAGTCATCATCATCCACGATGTCTCGCTTCTGCCAATAGCAAGTCAGACAATGCTCACCCATCGTGTCCTCGAAGTGTAAGTCTATCTTCCTGCCACACTCAACGCAGTCAATCGAACACGGACATGACTCGAAACTTATCCAACTACCGTTAGGTGTGGGACACATCTTCTCTATCATTCTCATTCTTCCTCATCTCCTATGTAGAACTCCCCTCGCATGATGTTGTAGACTTCACTTGTTGCTTCATCCATGTCATCAAACGCACCATCGTTGGCATTGTAGTAGAGAAATCTCGCTAGGTTGAGAATACTCGTTCGTAGTTTGAAACCGGGGTTGTCATACAACCCATACTCATTCAACTCACTCATTCTATCCTCTCCCTGATTTCCTCGACCAACTCCAGCGCCTGTGTCAGCATGGCCTCATCAGCACATCCGTTGATGGCTTCCTGTAGTGCATGATGCACCCACTCAATGTGAATCATGTCTTTACTCGGATGTCTCAGTCTCACACTTTCAGTCTCGACGTCTGTGTCTGCGAGTGAGTGACCAAGTGAATCACAGTAGCACTCGTCTGTCTCCGCAAGACGCTCGGCTTCCTCTTGTGAGTCAGCATACACATAGAAGTAGTGATGCTCCGTCACCGTACGGTATACCTCGTACTCTTTCTTGGCAATCTTTCTTTTGCTATCCAACTTTTTGTCCTCAGTCATCGTTTAGTCAAATTATTGTTTCTTTAAATACCACAAAATCCCCAAACACCTGCGTGCTGTCTTATTGTCTAACCGTTCACATGCGTGAAGGGGTAGTTTGAATCCAATGATTCCATTATTCGTATTGACACAATAAACAATATTGATTCCAATCATGTTCCTACACACTATACTACTACTACTATTCTTCTTGTGTTTGTGTATTAATTGAAACATTGAACAAATGAGGGGGCTGGCTCACGCTAATATCCTTATTCCCCTATACGTATATAGGAGACCATGAAATCCCTGTCCACATGCGGTGTCACAACAAAGCCCACCGCAAACGTGCCAACCACTTATACCACAAGCATCAGCGTCTCGCCCGCTCTGCGAACAGTTTCAGATTCTGGCGCACCCCACCCGTATGGTTGGGCCGAGCGACTAGCGAGGCACAAGAGCGAGCGAAGCGAGCGATACAAAGCCCCCCGCAGGGGCCGCTCCGAGAGCGTGCGCTCTGCGCTGAGGCCGAGCGCTTTACACGCGTGCGCTGATTTGCGCGACGCAAAAAAATGCCCCCCGCCTAGCGCGGGGGGCGAAGGGAAAGGGGGCCACGCCCCGCGTGTACCATCGCGCCTGTCATCACACAGGTGTCGCGGTCACACGGGGCGGGCTTACGTGAGTCTGCCGGGAGCGGTCACCTACTCAAAGGCGCATGATTGCCGCGGATATCTCGTCGCGGGTGAATCCTGCCCTCTCTAGTGCGGCTATCTTCTCGTCGAGGCTCGTCGAACCCGCAGGAGCGGCGACGACGGTTGTCTCCGCAGGTGCAACGGTGATGTTGTTCCCTACGAAGCCCGTCTGTACGGCTGGAAGTGGGTTCGGGATGGTCGGAAGCGCAGGGGTCTCCACCTGCATCTCGTTTGCGACGGCCATCTCAAGCGCCACCGCGAGGATGGCTTGCTTGTCACCGTTGCTCCAATTGCCCGAATTCACATCAGCGTCGAATCGTGGGTCTGCGAAGATGCCTTCCCACCATGCGTTGAAGCCCTTGTCGCCGTTCCCGGCGTGCTTGAGCCATGCGTTCTTGACGGTGGACTTTCGCAGGTTGCGAGTGGTCGCTGGCGCACTAGTGGACTTGGTGTTCGAGAACACCGTTTTCACCATGTATGCGAGTTTGTTCACCTCGGTTCCTGTGCGGAAGGTCTCTTTCGCCACCTTCGCTGGCATGTGAGTCATGGTGTTCAGCGTCTCCCACCCCTTCTGGGCGTCATCCATCATCCACTTGGCTCCGAAGCCATGTGCGGCCACGTTGAGGATGTTGTTCAGCACCGCCTCAGCGTCTGCTCCGTTGAGCGTGAGTTGCTTGCCCTTCGCCTTCACGACAGCACATATGTTGCCTTCAACCGCATCGATGACCTTGTTCGCATACCTTGCGCCACCATCAGTCACGAGTACCGCGTTGTCGATTGTCGCCTCTCCGTGTATGATGGCGTGCAATAGGAACGAGGTTGCCTCGTATGCGCGTTCGTAGGCATCGCCTTCGGGCTTGCGCACTCCACCTGAGTACGGGGCGTACTCACGTGTGTGAGGTTCGGTCGTCTCACCCGCGACTCTGCACCACTGCACCGCAGGTGCATTCATGTCATATCTCTTGCTTGCATCTTGTGTCACAATGTTTTGTTCCATCTTGGTTTTCACCACTTGTTAAATTACTGTTTCTTTAAATACCACAAAGGCCGAAATGCGTGTTGGGCCGCAAAGCGCAACACACGTACCTAAAGCGTGGTTTGCTGAAGCGGTGTGTGCTGCGCCCACACATATGAGTTGTGAGTAGTCACCAACCGTATGGGTGGGGGACATCCAAGAGAAGGGTGTGTGGTCTGTTGGCGTGAGCGTGAGGCTGGTTGGAGCGTGATGCTACCTACCCCCCGTGTGTAAAGCGCTGACAGCATGTGCCGAGCGGTGCAACGCCCGTTAGGGCGTAGCGCCGCGAGCGTATGCGTGTAGCAGGGAGCGTGACGCTGCGTGCAAAGCGCAGGGGGGACATGCAAAGCGCAGTGTGTGTTAGCCGGAGTGATACGCAAAGCGCAAGCGCAAAGCGCTCTTTTAGTCGCATACGGCGCTCCAGAATTTTTTGTTGAATAATGGTTGTTTCATAAAGCGCAGTCACAAAAAATTTTTTAGAAAAATTTTATCCCCTTGACCTCGTGTCGACGGCCATAGGATTCGTGTTCGTAATGTCACTTTGGTTGTACGTAGCCAGCAAGTTGTGGAGGGATAGACCTGTCTGAGACGCCCTTCGATACCGCTTGGAGACTACTCAAAGAGAGCGAAGCCGAAGAAATGATGGCTAGATACGGCACAAGCACACCACAGGACTTGCCCGGTTGGGGAGAAGAGGAAGAACAAGACCCCACCAGATGTAAAATGGAATTCGTTGGAGACGCACAGGGGAATTTCTACAGATGCAATAAGCCTCTCACCGACGAGCATTTCGATAGATTCGATGTGGAACCAGAATGGAGACACGAGGGGCATTGTGCTGAATGTATGGGTTATGAGGAACCGTGGGATGAACTAAACCCCTATTACTTTTCATCGATGGAAGAAGATGAATACGCAGACTACTACAAGAGAAACGATGGGAAAAATGCTGTTACAGGTGAGGAATTATCGGAGCCATGAGCGGAATATACAAAACAGATGATGCGACGGCTACTAGGTGAGTGACATGGTGAAGTTCAATCCGCGCAACAAGGGAAACAAACCCGGAATAGCCATCATGATTGCTGTGAAACCGCCCAAGAAGGGCAAGAAAATCAAGAAGAACCTGTGGGAAGACCTACAGGACATCGAGGAAATGGAAAGACGAGGAATAGACACCAGTTTCATGAGTAGAGAGAACCCAAATCCGCCTCCGCCAAAGATACCTAGAAAGAAGCCAGACTCGATGGATGAGTCCGCTAGGCAGGGTGCAGAGGCTAATAGACAGGCTTTGGCGGGGACCAGCGTTCCATCTGAGGAGCCAGACAAGAAGGTGAGTACCAAGTTCCCGTGGTTCCTGATGCCGGAGAACAAAGAGAAGGCAGAGGCGATGGAGATGGCTTGGAGATTCCTGAAGTCCAGTAGCATATCAGAAAGCGGTATGGGTATGGATGGTCTGGATGACGATGGCAACTACAAGGACGTAACGGATACTAGGCAATTCAGACCTAGCGTTCCAATCGAGCCTACTAGAAATTGGAACACTATGAAGCCAAGACCGCAAAAACCAGTCATTAGTGAGGCGGAGAGATTGGCGAATCAAGGTTTCACAGCAGAGAATGTCAATAGAATCAAGATGCAGAATGCAGCGGCTAGAGCCGCCATGAACAGAGGTCTGCACCAACCGAAAGGTGGTTGAGATGGTAGATATACCACAAATACCACCGCCCGGTGCGCAGACGAAACTGAGTGATTTCAACACACCAACGCCACCACCTGTTGCTGTGCAGGTTCCTACTGTCGCTGCTCCACCACAACCAAAGAAACTCTGGGTAGACAACTACCCACCGGAGTTCCATGAGCATCTGAAGACGATGAAGAATTACCCTAAAATTCTACACACTAAGTCATTCGCTCCTAATTACAACCTGTGGAACCAGTTCGTATCTCAACACGACGAACCGCTTCGCATGATTGCTGAGAAGAAGGCTATGGATGAGGGTGAGCCAGAGCCAGAGCCAGAAACCACCCACGAGCAAAGAGTTCGGGAGATGATGGGATTATGAATCCCTTCAACACAGCATGGTTGTTTCTAAAGGAAGAAACAAGGCAGACGAGGTTGAGTGATTTCGTCATCCCTCAGATACCTAGTGTCAACCAACCAGCGAAACAATACACTGGATTCAATGAAATGGGGGACAGAATCCACCCAGATGGGACATTCATACCCGATGACGAGATGACTGACGAGGAGCATATGCAGATGGTCAAAGACCATTTGAGGTTAGTCGCTCAACAAGCGCCTAACGTAGAATACAGAGAGAAGGAAGAGGCTGCTAAGAATAGAGCGATAGGAAATGTGCCTAACATTCCTACAGTAGAACCACCTAGACCAAAGCCTAGACATCCAGTGAAGGTGAAGAGAAAGCCAGTCGAGCAAGCACCCGCTGTCGAGCCAGAGAAGAAAGAGTTCCTCTCAGAGTGGCAGAAGCAGAAGTTGAAGGAACAGGATGAACTGACCGACGAAGAGAGAAAAAGGAGAATCCAGAGTCTCAATGAAAGATACGTAGAGGACATTGAGAGGCAAAGAGCGAGGGATAGTGGAGATTCGACCCATCTTGAGGGTCTAGGAACCGTCTGGTGGAGTCAAGACCCATGCGACGCGTGTGGAAAGAATTTCATGGACTACTCAGCAGGTGCGATAAAGACCTGTCAGAAGTGCCTCAAAGAAAGGAACCCATGAAATTTGACCATTTTAGTAGTCAAATTCGTTCCACTACTTAAATAACAAGTGTTAAAACTAAAGCACCTATCCCATAACCCCGGATGACGGTAACGAAAGACGCGTTCAATCGCGCTTGGCTTATGCTGAAATCACAACCAGAGGGCATGGCCTTCACGAAAGAGGAGAAGGCGCAGATACTGAACACCATCGTGAAAATGATGGAGTCCGGCGATGTAAAGCAGCAACTGGATGCCGAGGAGTTGTTCAAACTCTACACTGACTCTCTGTCACCGACTCCGCATTTCAGCCAGTAGTCGATTGCGCTCCGCCTGTGGAAGCGGCCTCTCTTGCTCTTTCGTAGTCTTCTTCTCTTCTTTGCCTGTCTTCTGCCGACCTTTGTGCTGCACTTTGTTGCTGGGATTGAACTCCGACAAGGCCCAATTCAGTGGCGCTAGTTTTGTCTGCCGCTGCTTGTTCTCCCATAGTCTTCGCTTCCTTCGCTGCTTCGTTCGCAATATTCTGCTGTTCCTCGACTATCTTCATTTGCTCATCCGCTGCTGAGGTAAAGCCCTCAGCCCTCTTGTTCGCTTTAGCCTCTCTTGCTGCTTGAGTACGTGCATAATTTTTTGCTCGTAATTCATCTTCAGCATCTATGTGAGGTAATGGACCTTCGTCATCCACATCAAACGGTTTCTTATACTCACCTGTAAATGGTTGACCCATATTGTCGTGCGGTGGTTCAAATACCCCAAAGTCATCTAATGTTGTATCAGGGACATCTGGCCTTAACGAAGGGTCGGCTGCGACTCTTTGATTCCTGTAATATTCCGCACTTCTATTTTCCACGCCGACTGGTCTCTTGACGTTCTTCGCTCTGTCTCTTAATACAGCGGCTTCCTCAGAAGCAGCCTTTCCTGCTTTACCCGCCGCAGCGCCCCTCTTCGTCGCAGCGGCAGCACCTCTTTTCGCCGCTGCTCCTCCTGCGGCTCTTAGACCAGCAGCGCCGAGCGCACTCATACCGCCTGTGAATGGTGCAGCCAACAGAGCAGCGGTGCTTGCTACTCTACCCAATTTGCCCGCTTTCTCCTGCCAACTGGCTTTGCGAATTATCTCTCCGAGGAACTCGTCTGACATTAGACGGTCCCGTGACATGTGTCGTCGGATAACGCAATCGATAAAAGCAGTTTCCCAAGTCGAAGCCTCATGTCGCCGTTCGACATGACCTTTCGACTCCTCAAAGCGAAGTCTAAATTTTCAGACAGGCCGAAGCGTATCGCACAGGGCAGAGTGCAACGTCTCAGCCGAAAAGTTAAGAACGAAAGAACAAAGCACAAGTATCAACGCAGTCTGGCGCGAGGTACAAATAGACCAAAATTAAGAAGGCAAACTGGACTAGTTAGAATATCAAGGAGCAGGTAAAAATGGTAGGAGAGCAAGACGAAACCCCGATGGAAGGGTATGGTCTTACAGACACCGACATGAGGGGTGCTACCAGAACAAACAGAGTCAGAGGCAACCCAATGCGAGGACCGCCTCTAGACCCAACCATGAGTCCTCAGCAGAAGGAGAAGTACCTATCTGGAAGTGAGTCTCCGCAGGAGAAGAGGGACAGAGTCAATCTACTGCTACAGGCTCTAAAGAGGATAAACCCAGACACGATGCTCAGGATGGACATAGAGAAGGCAGACGGCGGAGACCCCTTCTCGAAGGCATGGGTCACTCTGAAGATGGGCGGCCCGATGAGGCAATTAGACGCCAACCCAGCCAATCCACAGAGGGACATGGCTATGCAGAATGACATGGAGTCATTCTACGATGAGGCTCACAAAGAAGTCGATGACCACCACAAGAAGAGGCAGGGCAAGAGAAAGAAACTCGATGAGATGGCTCACAGAAATGACAAGAAGAAGGTCGACGACTGGTATAGAGACAACCACCCAGAGTGGTTCAAGACCTTCGACAAGGAGTAGGTCATCATGGCTGATGCCATGAAGAAGGGCTATGAAGAAGTCCAGCAGATGCTATCTACGTATGTGCCACCGCCTGTAGCATCATCAGCCGTAACGGTTCCAAAGGAATTGTATCAATACGACCATTTTGACACTTCTATGTCAGACCCTCTTCTTGAATCGGGGGTCGAAAGAGGAGATGTGACACAGAGTAATTTGGAAAACCAATTGGTAGGTGTTACACGACCGACAGGAAGAAGGAAACTAAGAAGCATGGGAGAAGCACCAGAAGTCAGAGTACCACCTCCCATCGACTCATCGAAAAGACTAGACGATTACTTAGACAGAAAATTTAAGTTGAATCAAAGAGATATAAGAAGAGCGATTCGAGAAGACGAAGAACGACAGAGACGAACTCGTGGAAAATACCCATTCCCTACCGTAGATTGGAAGGTGAATCCAAGAAGCAGGGAGATGTCTTACGATAGAGCGAGAAGACGAATCAATCTGGGATTGAAAGGTTGGGATGAAGAAGATGTCTTGGGTCACTTTTACGAATCTGCGGCGGACGCCAGTTTACCGAATGTAATCTCACACGAACTGGGTCATCATTTCCAAAACACAGTGCCTTTCTTCCCAACTGGACGCCTTAGAGATAGCGGCGCTTATGGTGGTAATAGGTTAGCAGGTCAAACCGCTATAAATCGTCTCAAGCGGGCATTTATGAGAGAAGGCCCAGAAGAGGTAGATGTCCCCGATAGAGAAGTGAGGGATTCCTTAGAAGACACATATGCGACAGAACTTCCCGCTTACGCCATGATGAATTTAGACCCTGCTGAAATAGCAGAGGCACTCTTGGGACAAACTAAGAGGATGACTGTGCAGGAAACACCAAAGGGAAAATACCCAAGTCCTATGCAGAGAGTATTGGCTAATCTACCTCAAGACGCGATGGATAAACAAACGATTTTGGATTTAATACAATCCGACTACCCACATTTATCTTATTCTCAAGTTGCTGGATTGAAAGCGAGGCTAGGTTATTTGCCTCCACCAGAAGAGTGGGATGACGCAATAGAAGAGCAAGAAGAGCAAGATGCGAGAGTGAGAACCTTAAGGGCGTTAGGAGGGAGGAAAAATGACATCATCGATTTGTTGGCTAGAAACCCGAATTATGTAAAGACAGGCGAGCCGATGGAGATAGCGTGGCAACTGCTCAAGGACATGAAAGACTCAGATGGTCCTCTTAGACGATTCTACAATATGGAGCAAGACCAGAAAAATCTGCAAACGAGAGAGGACGCTCATGTGGCGGCCCTAACTCCCCAGATAGACGAGACTCCAGTTCCTGAGACGCCAATGGTAGATATGCCAGATGGCTTCTTCGGCAATCATGCACATGAGAGACTCACAGACCAAGACAGAGTGATGGACGAGCAAGAGGAACAGGAGGTCAGAAGCAGGATAACCGAGGCTATGCAACCCTACGTCGACGAGCGCGGGAACTTCAAACTCGGAGCGCCGAAGCAAATAGCAATCAGAACGCACCTGCTCGATGAACACAGACAACCGGATGAAGCGATGTCCTTGAGCAACGGCAATTCCATCGTAGGCATAGTGAGACCGCATAGGAAGAACAAACTGAAACCCGATTTGCACACTGTGATGCTTCGACGCTCAGAACTCTCCCACCAACCTCAACCTTTCACCCCTGACGCTTTAAGGGTAGATGCGGTGGTGAACAATCACGGTATTCCCAAGAAGAGGTTCAAGAGAATGGTAAGAGACCACAGACGCACGCTTCGCAGGGCTGAACCTATGGACATAGCCTTCCAGTTGCTCAAAGACGATGATAAAAATAGAACCATAGAAGAAGCCTTTGATTTAGGACAAGAGATTTTACCTTACGATAAATTGCATGATAAACAAAAACAAATTGTTGATGCCATAGCAAACGCACCGCCTTCTTATTGGAATGACCCTGCGAGTGGTGAATTAGAAACGGAAAATTACGCAGGTATGTTTGAAAACGATAGACAGCATTTTTACCCCGATGAAGCGTTTAATCAATACCTTCGTTATATTCAACACTTCCATGATGCTTCTTCAAAAGTAAACGAATTACCACATGAAAAGCAAATGGAGATTATGAGTCATTATGACAATTTTCAAGAAGAACATCCACTTCATCCGGCTAAGGTAGCGTTAGATAAAATGGCAGAAGAACATGAAGATTGGGGTGGTGCTAACCCCCACGAAGATTTTTGGCAACGATACAATGAGCCTCAAATGTCGATGGATTTTTCTGAAACTCACAAAAGCAAACCAATGGACATAGCCTTCCGTCTGCTCAAGGAGCGCAAGTCACCAGAGGCTTTTGCGAACAAGAAGAAGTACGACAGCGAGTATCAGAAGACTCCCAAGAGAGTCAAGTACCGCGAGCAGTTGAACGCCGAACGCAGGAAACGCGGCATCTATGGCAAGGGCGGCAAGGACGTCAGTCACACTCAAGGGGGCAAACTCACATTGGAGAGTCCACATTTAAACAGAGCCAGACATTTCAAAAATAGAGGCACACTGCGGAGAGTGAAGTGAAATGGTCAGTAGTTGCGAGTGCGGACACTGCGTTGGTATGAACAAAGCGTGGGATTCACTTGAGAAGAAACTCTGTCCTGAAGGAAAAGCAGCCGCTAAGAGGAAGTTCAAGGTCTACCCCTCTGCGTACGCCAATGGATGGGCAGTGCAATACTGCCGAGGTAAGTTTAGAGGGAAAGGGAAGAAGAAATGAAACTCAAGAAAGACAAGTGCTGTTGCGGTGGAACCAAAGACACCCCTTGCATATGCATGGTGGAGGGTAACCAGTGTTCGGCTACCTCACCAAAGTGTCCTTGCTACAGATTGCTTGACAAGCAGAAGGGTCAGAAAGTATCTAAGATGGTGTGGGTGATATGAGCAGATGCACTTGCTACGATGTTATCATCGTCAAAGACCTCAATAGGTGGTTCAAGGAAAAATGGGTGGACGTATCGAGAAAGGACAAGGACGGGAAACACCCGCCTTGCGGAAGGAGCAAAGCGAAGTTAAGTGGAAAGGGCTATCCAAAGTGCAGACCATCAGTGAAAGTCTCAAGCAAAACACCCAAGACATCTGGAAGCATGTCAAGTGGACAAAAACAAGCAGCGACAAAGAGAAAGAGAAGTAAGAAGCAAGGTGTGGGTGGAAAACCCACAATTGTTAAGATGGTAGGTGTCTTGCGATGAGTATCATGGAGAGCGAAAAGTGTCCCAAGTGTGGCACTATGACTAAGATGTGCGGCTGCGAGAAGATGAAAAAATACGGTGCAGCCGTTCAGACCATGAAGAAGAGCGATGTGGAAGTCTGTGATTGCTGCTCACCCATGCAACAGGCTACAGTGGCACTAATGGACTCCATATTCGAGAAGGGGAAGAAGTCATCCAAACCATTCCACGGATACAACAAGAACAGGCACAGTCGCAAAGGCGGTCTCAGCGCAAAAGGAAGAGCCCACTTCAAGAGGAAAGAGGGGGCTAACCTCAAACCACCAGTCACGACCAAGCCATCCAAACTCAAGCCCGGTAGCAAGAGGGCCAAGAGGCGAAAGTCATTCTGCGCTAGAATGAGCGGAGCAAAAGGACCAACTAGCAAAGGCGGCAAACTGACACCGAAGGGCGCAGCGCTCAAACGGTGGAATTGCTGATGAATCCCTTCGACAAAGCATGGGACTTGCTCAAGTTCCAGAACTTGCAGTCTGAACTCGAAATGGGATATGATGACCCAAGATACGAAAAGGCAATCGGTCTGACGTATGCCCCGACAGCCAATTCACCAGCAAAGCCTAGTATCAACTTGGCTCAGAGGAACCCTGCAAGAACAGCACCAAAAGATGCTTTCTTCAACACTGATGACGTCAATGAACTGGCTCGTAGACTGTCGTTGATAGATGCGCATGAAGCGATGGGACATGGAGAAGACCCGATGCTGGGTCATCTGCTCAACCTACGAGAGCATATTAGGCACAATGTGCCTGATGAGCAACCTGACAAGAACAGAATGCTGAGTCAGTTATCAGCAGCGATAGAAGCCCCCGGCATCACTATGGAGGAACTGGTCAATGAGTCCATCAACCCTAGAGTGAGTGACAAGAGCCTCTCAGAAAGGGTTCGTGATAACTTCGCAGAGAGAGCGGGAGAGCCGGGAGCGATGTTCGGGGGCGGTCAGGATACTATGAGCGCCGAAGATGCGAGAGCCGATATGGGTATAGCAGAAAGTGTTAGGTCACAAATAGGCGCTGGATATGGGATGCCCCCTTACAGCACGTTCGGAAAGGCATGGGATTTTCTCAAGATGCCACAGGAGGCGAGGGCGTTCGCAGAGCAAGCGCACGAGGGTCAGATGTATGACGATGAGAATCCACATATGTATCATGTCGATGCTGTGGCAAACCAGTTCGATGACCCACATATGCAGAGGATAGCGTATCTCCATGATACGGTTGAGGACAATCCGAATGTGACGATTGACGACATCCATGAGCGGTTCGGTGAGGATGTTGGTAATGCGGTAGATGCTCTGACAAGGAGGGAAGACCCTAACAATCAAGGCGGTAGGGAAGTCTACAGGGATTACATAAGGAGACTAGCCGAACACCCAGAGGCTAGGCAAGTCAAGATAGCAGACCTCAAACACAACCTTAGTGGTAGAAGCAAAGGCAATTTGAGACAGAGATACGAGAAAGCACTGGAGATGTTGTCATGAACCCTTTCGACCAAGCATGGGATTTTCTAAAGGAAGATTCGACCGACCCAATGTCCGAACTAGACCTATCCCCGTACCCTGTGGATTCTCAATCGTTTGTTGAAAGACCCTATGGATTGATGTCAAATCATGCAATCACGATGCTTGCAGATGTTGTCGCCAATGAAGACCTTTTGAGTCATTTTTTACGCGACTTTCGTTTTGAAAAAGACGAAGATGGAAATCCATTGTGGAGTATGCACAATTTGAGCGCAGGAGGTACAAACCCCGTACATCCCGAATTCTTAGGTCACATGATTGAAAACCAATTAGAAGGAAAACCTATTGATTTCGATGAAATTATGGACGAGTGGAAAATTAGACAGAGAGAAAACCCAGAACCATTCCAGCCACGAACACTAATGAATGATGAAACCGGAGAAAGTTATACTCATGGATTCTATGGGGGAGTTGAGGGGAAGGGACTTGGCACGAAACACGGGGACGGAAAAAACATATTTTTTTCAGATTTTAATTGGGAGAGTGACTGGCGTAATCCCGAATGGAAGAAATTTCAAGATATTCACACAGGTGAACCAATGGAGATAGCCTATCAGTTGCTCAAGAGACAAACCACTCTAGGTGAACACAAGGGTTTCGAGGATGCTGCTTTCTCACCACACGGTGAGGTTCGATACTACCACGGAACCACTAAAACACCAGCGGACCACATAATGGAACAGGGTCTTCATCCTTATCTTTCTCTGATTGGTGAAGGGGTATTCACTGCGAAAGACCCCGGTCTAGCGGCTGACTACGCACGAGAGAGGGGAAAGGAGAGGAACGAGGAGCCTAGAGTATTTGGCATCAGGACTGGAATAAGAGACCAGCAACTACCCCAGCAAGAAGGACAAGTCAGAATGAATGAAGAGTTGGGTTTGAGAGGAGGAACGAAAGTCAGAACTTTCGATGAAGCCATACCACGTGAGTTCCTAGTTCCGATGGATGTACCAGATGATTCCTACTATGACCAACAGCAGAAACTGATGGAATGGGCTAGGCAGCAGCAATAGTTCAATTATTCAATGTTCCATTTAGAACTAATAATAAAATTCATTATTGTGTTTAAAGTGAATATTGAATAATTAGATTGATTGACAAAACCCTTAAGTCAGTCACTCGTGTGGCCTTTCACAAGGTCATTAGAATGTCGAGTGGCGCAAACAGCAGTGAAATGAGATTAACAGGGTTAATTCTGGCGCAGTCGGCGCTTGTCGGAGTGGCAGTCGGAATCTACGACGCTGGTATTTGGCTGCCAGCGGGCTCCACGGAGAACCATTGGGTCAACGGGATGACATACTCTATGGGAGCATTGGCTATCCAGATGCTGGCATTCTACGTCTTCAAGATGTTCTTTGAGCAGCAGATGATGGAGAAAGCAAGAATGTCCGAGATGCAGAGGGTTAGGAACAACGCATTCAGAGACCAGCAGTTCAACTTCGACAATAGGAGGATGGACATGGAACTAAGGATGCAGGAGATGCAGTTGGAGAAGGAGTTGCTCATGTTGCAGCAAAATCCCAATCAATTGTTGCAACAAACAGAACCCGTAATGCCTCAACATACGGCCATTCAGAGCGAGTCTCTCAGCATGGGTCTGGATAACATAGTTCAGCAAGAGGTTCCCGTCACCGCTCCTAGAGTTGTTAAAGAAGAAGTAAAACTAAAGAAAGACGGAACACCAGACCTTAGATACAAGAAGGGTAGTGGCAAGGTCTGATGGGACGAATATTCAAGACACCAAAAGACGACTCAGTCGAAGAAACGCTACGTGCCATGCACTTGGCTAACACCGTCGATAACGCCTATGAGTGGGGATGGGGATGGTTCAGAACCATACTAATAGCAGTCTTAGCGTCGTTAGCGGTTAGTTTCTTTGAGTCAATCAGCGACTTCTCACTTTGGGGTTCCACAGTCGAATGGTTCTATGGAGTCATAGAATCAATTCTTCAGTGGCTACTTGATAAAGTAGAGAACGTCGGATGATTGCATGGTTGGCGCAGGAAGTGTATTGGTAGGCGCAGCCCTCTATGGAAAAGCGTTGTATAATGCTTGGAAGCCAAGAAGAGTAGGAATCTACGGAACCAGCATGGTTGGTAAGACCACATTGGACCGATACATGACTACTCCCGGTGAGATGGAGGAAATTGCCGATGATGAGAGAACAGACCATTTCAAAATCATAACTCGATATATGCTACCTAGACCGACTCGAAAGAGAGTGGGTTGGAATGGTGAGAAGAGAGTGGTCTACTCAGCGGACATCGGTGGGCAAGAGAGATTCTGGAACCTCTGGGTGGACGACATGGTTGCTAGGCAAGTAGAGGTAGTCGTCTACATGTTCGATGACAGAGCGTTCAAAGGCGGTGGTGATGGTTTGGAGCAGATTGCTGGTTTCAAATTCCTAGTTGATTCACTCATAAACAAGCAATACAGATACAGAAACGTCAAGAGTTGGTGGAAGGGCAAGAAATACTCTCCTAGACTTCTCATGTTAGTCGCTAACAAGGCAGACCGCTTCTTTGACCAAAAGGCGGCTGAGTTGTGGCAACAGGGTAGAATAGGAGAACACAAAATATTCGACCCGTTCAGAGACGAGTTGATTCGCTTGCAGAAAGCAGGAATGCCAACAAAGCGTGCTTTCATGGCTACACGAGTCGGTTGGAACGTAGAACCCACTATGATTGACTTATTGACAACATGAGTGACCTTTTTAGTGTGCAACAGGGTGCGGAGACTATGGCGAGAGGCTCAATGACGACAAAACTATCCTCTGTGGGTGGAAAGAGTAAGTCTCTTAGGACAGTGGTTCCCATGTGGATTGTGGAGCATTTCGGCCTCGACGTTGGTAGCAAACTGGAATGGAAATTCGTAATAGATGGGGAAAAGATGACAATCAACGTCTCCCCGGAGGAGTAATCATGAGTCTACTCGATGTGCCAGACAACATGTACCGAACAGTGACAGGAACGCCCCTACAGACCCAATCGTTGAGTCATTTGAATGAGGCCGCTATGATGGCTATGGCCCAGCAGGGCAATCCTCAATTCACTCAAGCGACTATAATGGAGCAAGCAACAGCGCAACAGCAGATGCAAGCGATGGCTGCTCAACATAACCTTGAGGTTCCAAAGGTGAACTTCTACCCTTCTAATCACCCAGACCCAAGAAAGGCTAGGAGAAAAGACATCAAACAGGCTTACAGACTTCTCAAACCAACAAAGAGGTCAATCTTCGACCCTAGAAGAGCATTCTTCTGGAGCAACTACAGATACAACAAGGACAGCGGTACTTGTGTTGTCGATGGTTGTGATTGCAAGAAACTCATTCAATACGACAACCTATACGCACGTATAACCGACGAAGAGACAGGAAGAAGCCTTTGGGAGATGTATTGGCAGAATCCTATATCCGGTCAGACTGAGGCTTTCCTCGCTAGAACTGGTGTGACGAGTGGTAGGACTATGAGAGGAACCTATTGCCCAGAGCATCTCCATCTGTATCACCTACTATGCAAGTGGGAAGCAGAGCAAGAGAGGGAGGACGAGATGAAGCCCAGCAGATTCAAAGACAAGGTCAAGAAGGGAGTGAGTATAGTCACAGTCCCAGTCTCTGCTGTTCAGAGCAATGAGCCTCCACTACCAGAACTGGTGCAGAAGTACGAGCCATTCTTCCAAGAGATTGAGAAAGACGCTAATAAGACTAAAGGCATCAACGTCTGGTACATTCCTAATCCAGATACTGGTATGAACGACATCACTATGGTTCAGTTTGATATGAGAATGTTCCAGAAGGAAGCACAGGAGCAAGCAATCGCTACTCAGCAAGCATTCAACACGGTTCTCAACCAACAGGCTCAAACACTCAACCCCGCTCCGAGCGTGCAGGTAAGCCAACAGGCTGCACCGTTAGATACAACCCAAGAGGTGATTCAGTAATGTCGTTAGGACTCACAAACAACTCTGCACCAGCGAATGGTACTTTGGGTCTAGGAGCAAGCGCACCCGCTCCTAGTTGGGGACAACCTCAAGCACAACCGTCAGTAGGACAGTCCTTCGGTGCTGGTATACTAGGTGGTGCGGGTGTCAACCCACAATACATGAATGCGCCAGTGGCTCCACCTTCTGAGACTGAGGTTCTATCGGCCATGCTACAGACTCTACAACCGATTGACAGGTTCATCATCAGTCAGAACATGCCTGTCTTCGTAGAGATGCTATCTAACATCACTACCTTTTCCCTTCTCAACGTACTCAAGAACTGCACCTTCTCTCTAGATGACGACGGAGTGTTGGCTCTGGAAGTTACCAGTCTGCCCAGCGACCTACAGACCCTCAGCGCTGAGAACATCATAGCACAACTGAACACTATGCAGAACATGTCGATGCAGTCTATTCAGAATGCAGAGGCACAGAGGCAACAAATTACGGCTATGGCTGACCAGTCTATAATGCAGGGAATGCTAGGAGCGGCTATGGCTGACCCCGGTATAATGGAGAACGCTGGTCAAGCAGTGGGTGGTATGTTCAATAGGGCTCTATTCGGGAGAACTTAGTATGATAGACGGCGGTATGACTCCTAGACCCGTAGCGGATATATCGTTACAATACTTCAATCCTAAGCAAAGCACAATCGTTGACATGATAATGATTCAACTCATCAGTGCTATACTAGTCGGACTATTCATTCTAGTTTGGAAAGGACAGGAATTGAACCAGCAGGATGTCACATTATTCATGGCTGGCATCATGGTTGCATTCTTCTTATTGAACTCAGTTTATGCTAGAATCACTCAGTGACGTTTTGAAAAGTGTTATTTGCATAACACCTCTACGGTGATGGCATGGCCGAGCGTGAGCAAGTGGTCAAAAGGTCGTGCGCCTTTTGTCAACACCCCGACAGGGATGAGTTGGAAACCACTCTGACTGACGGTGTAATGACCCCTAGAGAGATGGATAAGGAGATGGGTTGGAGAGCAAATACAGCCGACCGACATTTCCGAAACCACATGGGGGACTATCATATGGCCGCTAATCCATCTTGTGTGGTTTGCTCCCATCCACAGAGAGCCGAGTTCGAGACCAGATTCTTTGAGGATGGTAGTCAATCAGAAGCCATAGCAGAGGAACTCGGTGTTGCTGAGACTAGCGTTTACCATCACATGAAGCATCACTTCCAACCTCTGGTTCAGCGCTCTGCGGCAACCGAGGTCGTGTTATCTGTTGGTGACGAAGTGAATGTCTTACGTTCCAACGTCTCTAAACTCAATGACAAGTTAGGTGTTCTACTAGATGAGTCCAGTGGGTACGAAGACGGCTTCGTCAGAGACGCAGTTACATTACACAAGGAAGTCAGAGAGTCGATAAAGGACTTAGTGAAGTTCAATCAAGAGTGGGGAACCGTGGGCGAAGGCGCTCAGATGAATCAAACAATCAACATACTGAAGGTAGAACTAGCAAAGGAGAGTCCAGATACTTGGAAGAGAATAAAGGAAGAACTGATGCAAAGTGGTGAAAGTAGTGAATAGGTTAATTTCCGTGAGTGATTTGATGCAATTGACACATCCCGGTCATCAGTTGTTCATCTCGAACAAGGACATCAATCATAGTGACTTCCCCTTGTTCTTGGACTATCTAGTTCATGTCTATGAGAGATTCAGATACTACGCCGAAGACCAACATAGTGGGCGTCTTTCTGATAAGAGCCTGTACGTCATAATAGACTTGATGAAGAAACTAAATGACACTGACGACCCTTCTGAGGTCATTCCGATAAGGGAGGACTTGAAGAACACGATGATTGAGTTCGAGATGCTCTGTGATTCCATGTCCAGATGCTTCACCAGTCCTCTCGTCATCAGTTCATTCTACGTGAGACTAGCAAATAGATTGAGAGAGCAAGTCGCTCTCTATGCCGGAGTTGAGTTCTAATGCCACAGGGAACAGGAGGAATGGGAACTGGCACTGATGTCAGAATCTACAATCCGCGAAGCGAATCCTCGCACATGTATCGCAACAACCACGAGGAAGACACCTATGGTTATGAGAGTGCGAAAGTCCGCGATGAGAAGATGGACAAGAAGATTCGTCAGCAGGAGAAGACCAAAGACAAGATGGACAAGATAAAGCACATCAAGGTCAAACCAAGCGACATTCAGCAATTTATAGAGCAAGAGGACGAGGAGACTGATGACTCTGACAAGTTCGACACAGACAGAGAACTCAGCGCTCAGACTGGACCCGTTGGTAATCTAGGTGCTTTGACTAGTCTCGCAGCACAAGCAAGAGGACCGGGCTTTGCTGGCGGTCAGGCTTTCGCCATGAGCGAGCCCATGAATGTGGGCGTCGTTGATAGAATACTCAAGAAGGACAAAAAATCTTCCAAAGACAGGAAGAAGGAAAAGAGAAGAAAGTCCGAGGAGAGAAAGAAGTGGAGACCATCCACAGGTAAGTTCGACTATGGACCGGGTGGCACTCTAGGACCGAAGGGTGCTACCACTAGAAGACACAAAGCCAGAATGCGCTCTGTCAAGAGAGGCAAATTGACTGGTATGATGGATGCTCCGAAGGCAGTCGAGATGGAACATCGTGGTGTTGCGGTCAAACAACCCAAATCCAAAGACCCCGGACCTTACAAGGAGTTCCTCGGTCAGCAAGAGAGCAGAAGGAGAATGGGCAACGTCCGCTCTCCTACATCCAGCCAGTTGAGATACGGTGCTAGACATTACTACGGAGGACAGACTGGCGGCGGTAGACTACAGGGCATGGGAGACCTCAAGGTGAAGAGACCCAGACTGCATCCAGTTCGTATGCCTAAGATACAACCCTCTGCTGGGTTAGCCACTCCTCATCTCGTCAAACCACAGTTGAGTGGAGCAGGTGGTATGGGAGGAATGCCTAGCGCCTCTCCTCCTATGGCAATCGGAACAGATGAGCCTTCTATGGTCATGACGGGCAAAGTCGGAGTCGGAAGCAAACTGAAGAAGGCTAGGTTCGGATATTACGAGATTACCGAGTTGAGACAACTCATCAACCAAGCCAAGAGAGCATTAGCGAGGAAGGAGAAGAAGAGGAAGAGCATGGGAACAGGAGACACAGGTGGTGCTTCCACAACTCACAGTCGTGGCAAACAAACACCAACAGGACAGACTACGAAACCAGAAGGTGGAACGGAGAACGCTGATATGCAGAATATCGGAGGAGTCGTGGGTGTGAAGGGAGGTAGAACCGCATGATAAGGTTCCCTGCATCTCAGCCCGTTTTGAGAAAGGGCGATGGTATCATATTCATGCATGATGGGATGCCCGCTTGGGGGCGTTTTCCGCCACCAGAGGCTCTGGATTACGATAGAGAACTAGGGTTCGATGCCCCTCCCTTCTCTCACACAGGCGCTCATCATCACGATGACACAGACCACGCGACTCCCGGTGTGGGTCATCAGATAGACGGTCGGTTTGTACCAGCACCTCATGGTGGCTTCATGTTCAAGGACGGCGGTGGAGGCGTTCACTTTCATGGGCTAGACGCTTTGATACACGGCATAGGGGAGTATTTCTCCAGAAGGAAAATGATGGGACTACCCGGTCCTGCACCATCACAAGCAATCGAAGCAGTTCAACGTGGTTTAGACAGGTACAACGAGACTGCGACAGACAAACTACCAGATGTTCAATCTAATGAGTGGAGGAGAATAGGAATAGGCAGGTATCAGGGAAAGGGACATGACAAGAAACTCACTAGGAAAGTCAGAGGAGCAGATGGTAATCTAGCCACTATGACCACCAATCTACATGGTGATACCCATCATCTGGGAACCTTCCTAGAGTCCTCTGCCAACTACGCTCACATGGATATAGCGGAAGTAGTGGCCGAGATGACTGGCAACAACCCAACGAACGTGATGAATGAGTTGGACTTCCTCAAGTACCCCTATGTCTACGCACAGCACCACTCCTTCAGAACGGACCCGAATACCGGGAAACTCATCCCATCTAGACTCGCTCTTGGACAGAGAGAACTAGGAACAGGTGGCACTTTCACAGCAGAGGACAAACTGCAACTCACATCCAATCACTTCGGTAAACTAGAGGGCATCTCTGAAATGGGACAGGACAGACATGAGAACAGACTCACCAGTTGGGGTCTGCACAAAGAACTGCCAGACCCCTATCACATAGAGACATCCTACAATGATTGGAAGAAGAAAGTAAAGACTGGTAGCGTATGGAGCAGTCACAGAACCGCTAAGGCTCAGATTCTGGAAGCGCTGGGAATCGACGACCCTCACTATCAATCACACACAGGAGCGAGAGCCCCTGTCGACATGTCTCATCTCGAAGGAGTGAATTGGTCTGACCCAGAGACTAAGACATCCTATCCGATTGGTTTTGTTCTGGAAGAAGCGACTCAGGGAAGAGACGAACTGCTGGACAAGATGCTCTTGGACTTCAACAAGTTGCCTTCGTTTCACAAGTTGTTCGGTAGAACCCAAGACACATCAGCCCACACCGCATTAGACAATTATTATGCGGCTCACGAAAATCATCAAGGTAGAGGACATCTCAGCAGAGAGGAGATTAAACGACATGGCGCTGGTATGAGAAAGGACAATCCGGGCTTCATGGATGCCGCAGTTCAAGCGGATGTAGCCGCTGGTGGTGAAGCACCGAAGAGATGGAGAACTCATAATCTACATAACAACAAGAAAATAATAGGCAACTTCGCAACGATGCACGCCTCTGGTGTGAATCCTAATGCAGTCGAGGGTGGCCCCACTTCCAACTGGGGCTTGACTGATATTGACGATAAAACCCTGAAAGAAGGTCTTGTGAAGGAAAACGGACAAGCGGTCAGATTCAACACCGCGACCAGAGCGAACGTCCCTCAAAGACGCGCTCAGATGTCCGCTCTTGCTAAACTCGTGATGTCGTCGAGAGAGGGTTTGGGAGACCATGTCGCTCTGTCTGATGAGGAGTTCTCTAGATTACCCAGACATCACTCTGGGGAGATGGAGAACATCGGTCTCATGGGTACTAGCGTACCTGAGTACCTCCAACACAGGATGGTGACCGAAGACGTACTTGGACAAGCACCCGCTCCTGAGCGAGTGCAAGTCAAACCACCTGTAGCAGCACCAGTCGCAGCCCCACCTCCACCAGTAGCACCACCACCTCCAGCACCAAAGCCAGCGATACCAACAGTAGCACCACCACCACCGCCAGCAGCAACACCAGCAGCGGCAGAACTACCAGCAGGTCAAACCTCCCTCACTGACTTCAACATACCACAAGTGCCGCCGCCAGCCGAGCAACAGACTCCTTTCTTCACACCTCAGCAAATAGCCAACAGAGAGGCATTGGCCGCTGTACCGAAGGAGAACCTAGTGCAAGTCCTCAGTGGAATGAGGGAAGCGGGGCATATGCCTCACATTCCAAGAAATCTGACCGCTAGGCAAGCGCGTCAAATCCAAAGCACCCTAGCACCTCGCAGACTTCCCGGTGGTGGACAGAGCATACAGTCTACTCTGGGCTCTTTCTCCAGACCCAGACCACGAGTAGTAAAGAGCGAGGCCCAAGAGAGAATAGAAAAGACTCTGGAGAGAATTCAGATTCTTGAGGCTATGAGTGATGACATCGTCAAGAAGCACCTGCCTAACAACTCTCTCAATGTCGAATCCGAGTTCGATGTTGGTTTTATGGCTAATAAAATGGACTTGACCCCAACTGATGTGCGTGCGATACTACACAGCAAGGGAGACTGGGAAAGAGTCGCTAAGACCTATTCGATACCGAACGAGACGGTCAAGGTAGTCAAAGTGGCTTTCAGGGGTGATTAGATGGGCAAGATTCTCGTAAAGCAACAATCGACTGCTGGAGCGATTGACCCAGCGTTTCTCACTTCCGGTCCCGGTGGAGGTACTCAAGTTTTCACAGGCGCAGGTGGGTTGCAATCGTTTATCGACCCATCTAGAAGAGATTTGAGCGCTATACAACCTACCACTCTTGGTACACATCCTACTCATTTCATTCACCCAGATTCAGGTCAAGTCCTTGAACATCCATTAGCAGGACAGCCAATCATCAATCCTAACGCTGGTGAGAGTCAGTATACCACTGGTGATAAAGCGCTGATGTACGGAACTCGTGGTCTAGGTGGTCTTCTTGGTGCTTACAGCGCTCTAATGTCATTCGCCAACGATGACGACCAAGATGCTCTATCCTCTGCTCTCAATGCGTTGGGGCAAGGTTACACCTCATACGCCGCTACCGCTCCAGCAGAGCAGATGTTTGGAAGAAGAGCAGACAGGAGACTTGCTGGAAGCACTGCTGCTCAAAGTGCTAGAGAGGGTGCTGATGCCATGCCAGTTCATGGACCTGCACCGAACCCTGCTCCTCCTTCGAGTGCTACGTATGCTAATTTGCCGTCTGCCGCATGGCAAAGAGGTGGTAGATTACCAAGACGAGGAAGAAATCCAGTGGCAGTAATTCCATCTTCCAGTCATACCTTCTATGGCACAGAGGGTGGACTGGCCGAACTACCTAGCGTTGACTTCATTCCTGAAGATACATCCAAACCGACGACAGAACTATCTGAATTTGATATACCAGATGTATCACCACCACCACCGCCAGAAAAACTAACAGACGATGAGAAAAAGGACATTCAACGTCGACTAAAGGAATATGGATTTGATTTCTCAGAAGGTGAAAGATTTGACTGATAGTTCCAACATGGAAGAGTTCATACTCAACATGGATAGGGAGATGTGCAAGAAGTCGTTCAAGTATTTCTTCGTAGACACTCTCGGCTTCCTATACAATCACCATCACGAGTCTTGGAAGGAGGGGCTTGAGGAATCGCAATACTACTGCGTGAAGGCTTCTCGTGACCACGGCAAGTCCGTGTTCTTCATGACCTATGCGCTTTGGATTGCCGCTTTCAAGCCGGGAACCCACATCATGGTATTTTCCCACTCGCTTGAGCAGACCCTTGAGCATATGAGATTCGTTCGCAATCTGATAGAGGAGAACGATGCGCTCAGGCATCTGAAGCCTCAAGGCAAGCCGTGGGCCAAGTCGTACTTTGAGTTCACCAATGGCTCCCGTATGATGGCTAAGTCGGTCGGTGGTGCTACTCGTGGTTTCCACCCCGATGTGGTAGTGTGTGACGACATCCTCTGGGGAACGACCGCTACGGAACTAGCCAAGACCGCAGATTGGTTCTATGGTGTCCTGCTCCCTGTGTTGCACCACAGCAGCAAACTGATGATGGTCGGAACCCCATTCAGTTACAACGACCTCTACGCCGAGTTGGAGCAGAAGGAGACGTTCAGAGTCGAGACCTACCCAGCGATAAACGAGGAAGGAGTGGCTCTCTGGCCTGAGCGGTGGGACATGGAATCCCTAGAACAGAGGCGAATGTCGATGCCAGCCATACAGTTCACGCGAGAGTACCTATGCGAGCCAATCCACGACGTAGCGAGCATGTTCCCGATGGACATACTAGAGGCCGCTAGAGACCCGGAACTCACTCTGATGTCCAGAGCCGAGACCAATTACAACGAGGAAGGAGAGGCAGATGGTGTGTTTGGTCAGCACTTCATAGGGCATGACCCAGCGATAGCCTCTGACAAGAACGCCGACTTCACAGCGATGACAGTCATGAGGATGCTACCCGGTGAGCCACATAAGCAGGTGATTCACGTAGTGCATGAGAGGGGGATGTCCAGCATGGCGCAGAAGAGGATGATGGTAGTTCTCAACAACAGATTCCAACCCGACCTGATAGAACTTGAGGGCAACAACTTCCAGAGGATGCTAGAGGCTGAGATGAAGGAGTTGGCTGCCGACATGCCAATCAGGGTTTTCATGACCACTCGCACGAAGAAAGAGTCGCTTTTCATGAGTCTTTTACTCGCTTTCGAGCAAGGTCTTATCAAGACCCCATATGGAGACGAGGACAGCAAGAAGTATACGCACGAACTTGAGACCCAGTTGAACAGGTTCGGTATGCAGAAAAACGGAAAATTAGAGAGCGTGGGAGTGCATGATGACCTAGCAATGAGTCTCGCTCTGGCTAATTGGGCCACTAAGGAGTTCAAGGGAACAGTGGTTCTGCTTGACGATGTGATGCCGGAGTTCGACGAATGGTTCAGCGGTGGGAGCAAAAACGACAATTGGATGATACCATGAATACAACAAGAGTGAAAGAGGACAATGAGAACACCTCGTTTTGGAGGTGAGAGAATGCTGTTTGCAGAGAATGGTGAAGGTTGGTTCGAGAACAATCTCGGTTACAGCGCTTCCGATTTCGTGAGGAAACTGAGGAAAGCCAGAAGGCACAACAAGGATGCCAAAGTCGAGATAGACGATATTATCTCAGACATCAGGACTCTAAAGGCTCTTGAGGTCAATCAAACGATAAACTCTCTGGAGTGGGGTAGAGACAACGAAGACACCATTCTACAACTAGGAGTCGATGATAGAGACCTCAAGTCATTGCGAAAGTTCGGTGATACACGCAAAGCGAGCCTACTCAGAGCCTGTAATCTATGGCAAAACGCCAATGACACATTGAGCAAACTAGAGTCGTTCGATGATGTCTGGGATGACACGCAGAAGAAGCAGTGGGTCGATGCCATGAACTCTAGGAGAGAAGCACGCTCTCTCTGGAAGTCGACTCTACACCAGACTGACAACCTAACCAAGCATGAGTTCGAGACTCTGTCTGCCACTTCTGAACTGCTTGAGAGAAACGGTCCCATGAGCGGTAGGGCTCTGTTCGAGAATCTGAAGGACTCAGGGTCGGTTCACAAGAGCATGACCCCAGCGAAACTCTCCAAGATGATTAGCATATACGGAGAGGAGTTGGATGTCATAGGTGGAGCAGTCCGAGGCACATTCGTCAAGATGGACACGAGGGGGCTGATTCTCAAAGACCCATACGCTTACGCCGCTGGCTTCCTAGATGCGGATGGTTATATCTCCATAACGGGCAGAGGCGAGCCTCGTGCTGGTTTCATAGCGACTGGTAGCAGAGGCAAGATTCACTGTGAGCAGTTGCAGAAGACCCTAGATTGCGGTGTTCTTCAACTGGACCAGAAGGTATACAAGGACAGTCAGAGAAGCCAACACAGACTACAGTTCTACTCCAAGAACGACATCAGGAAACTACTTAGCAAAATCATGCCACATCTTAAGATGAAGAAGATGCAAGCAAAAGCAGTGCTTGCTTTCATCGATGAAGGTGATGCGATGAGGAAAGAGGAGTTGAAGAAACTGGTGAAGTACGAGAATTGGAAAGACGTTGAGGACAAGAGAGTGGGTCTACTGACCGAATGGGGTATCACGAAAGATGAAATAGGAAAGTGGCAGGAGGGTCTCTGATGGCGGACGAGCAAGAAGTCGGAATCCTCGGTAGGTTCGTCAGAAACCTCGCTTCCCCATTCAGGAGACGAACGACGCCTGAACCTCAGATGCCTCTCTATTCGACTGGCATCCAAGAACCAGTCCTAGCACAAGGTATCACGATACCAGCGTTGTACGCTGTATCCCATGAGAATCTGATTCTCAGAACCGTCATCTCCAAACTAGCCCAAGAGATATTCAGGAGAGGATACTACTGGGAGAAGAAGTTCCAATTCAAGTGCAAGGAGTGTGAGGAAGAGTTCACTCATGAGGTCCAACAATGCACTCTATGTGGTGGTGAGGTCAGAGAACCAGATGTAGACCAGATGATTTACCCGAAGTGGCTGCTCAAGCAGACTAACTCTATGGAGCAGAATTTCGTTCATGTCCTCCATGAGATTGAGAGAGACCTCAATGTGGTGGATGATGCGTTCCTCATTCTGATAAAGGAATACTACGTAGACCCTGAGACCTCAGACATAGCGTTCTATAGGATAAAGGAGGTCATCAGAGGAGACCCAATCTTCATGCGCATAGTGGCTGACAAGCGTGGAGTGAGAGGTGGGAGATACAAAGTATGCCCACTTCACAGAGACCAGATATCATACCCCGGTGAGAAATCACCTTGTGAGGTATGTGGCTCTGAGAAGCAAGAAGCGCACTACGTGAACATGGCAGGAAGCGGAAAGACGCAATACTACCTAGAGGGCGAAGTGCTTCACATCAGCAAATACAATCCTTCCAAGTTGTACGGTCGTAGCCCGGTCAATACAATGTGGAGACAGGCCATGACGCTCACGGCTATGGACAATTACATGTATACCGCATATCAGAAGAGACGCTCTCCAAAGGGCATAATCTCAGTGACCACGGACAATCTTGAGTCCATGAAGTCATTCTGGAAGACAGTCGATGAGAAGATGGAGCGAGACCCGCACTACATCCCCAAAGTCGGCATCGAGAGTCAGACGGGTAGAGGTGGAGTGAACTGGATTAAGTTCATGGATACTCTTGAGGAGATGCAATACATCGCTGTCAGGGATGAGTTGAGAAACAGAATAGCGGCCTTCTATGGTGTCAGCCAGATTTTCATGATTGACAATGGGAAGAGTGGTGGGCTCAACAACGAGGGTATGCAGATTCTCGTCACCAACAGAGCGGTCGAGTTCGGTCAGAAGGTATACACAGACGTCCTCTTCCCAAGAATGCTCAATCAAATGGGAGTCACAGACTGGAAGATTACACTCTACCCGAACGAGGAAGAGGATGAGATTACCCGTCTAAGAAGAGACGAGATGGAAGTCAACCTCGCTCAGAGGATGGTGATGCTAGGATATCAACCAGAATTGATGGAAGAGGGAGACAGGGACATTCGCTTCACATACAAGAAACTAGACCCACAAGCACAAGAAGGCCCACCCGGAATGCCACCAGCACCCGGAGGAGCGCCTCCCGGTCAGATGCCCGGTGGACAGATGATA
>MDSZ01160135.1_pt1 | contig 58926 bp, 49 predicted proteins | sample 811201 | NCBI WGS metagenome assembly MDSZ01 (sample SAMN05326647, study PRJNA326480) | marine metagenome | isolation source: seawater | place: Indian Ocean: North | collected 2010
TTCTTTTTTACTCAGGCTAGAAATTAGAACCCAACTATTATAATTTTTTGAATAAAAAATATCATATTCAGACATATGGTTGTCAAATGAACGTGTCAGATAGTGAACTAGTTGAAACGCTCTTAATAAAACAAGGGTATCAAAAAGTTGATCTTCCAGAAAATGCTGATATTTTATTTGTAAATACATGTTCTATTAGAGAGCATGCTGAGGATAAAGTTCACTCTTTACTAGGTAGGTATAATTTACTAAAACGTAATAAGCCATCTATTATTATTGGTGTTTTGGGCTGTATGGCTCAAAGTTTAAAACATGATATATTAGAAAATAAACCTTATGTGGATATAGTACTAGGCCCTGACTCTTATCGAAAACTTTCAGATATATTGGGACGCCATCAAAAAGATGAAAAAAGTTCAGTTGATACTCAATTATCAAGATATGAAGTCTACGACGATTTATTTCCTCGTCGTAAAGATGGTGTTAATGCTTGGGTTACTATTATGCGAGGTTGCGATAAATTTTGTACTTTTTGCATAGTTCCTTTCACTCGTGGCAGAGAACGTAGTAGAAGTGTTGGCGGCATTATAGAAGAAGTGAAAAAAGCAGTCTTACAAGGTTTCGCTGAAATTACATTACTAGGTCAAAATGTTAATTCATATAATTATCACGGAGAAAAATTCCCTGAATTGCTTGATGCTGTAGCAAAGGTAAATGGAGTAAAAAGAATCAGATACACCTCACCTCATCCTCAAGATATCAATGAGGATTTGTTGAAGGTTATGGCAAAGCATGATAATATATGTAACTATATTCATTTACCTTTGCAAGCTGGTTCAAATAGAATTTTAAAGAGGATGAATAGAACTTATACTAAAGAACATTTTATAGAACTTACAGAAAAAATTAGATCTTTTTTGCCTGGGGTTGGTATTAGTACTGATATCATAGTAGGCTTTCCAGGTGAGACTGAAGAAGAATTCAATGAAACTATTGAGGTTATGAATAAAGTGAAATTTGATTCTGCATTCACTTTTAAATATTCTCCTAGAAAAGGTACAAAAGCTACTGAATATGATGATCAAGTAAGTGAGGATGAAAAACAAAACAGATTAACTAAAATAATTGAACTACAAAAATCTAATACAAAGTTTAGAAATCAATATTATGTGGGAAGTGTGGTTAATATTTTAATTGAGAAAAAGAGTAAGAGAAGTGAAAATAAATGGGCTGGGAGAACAGAATCTAATAAATGGGTGATTTTTGACAGGTTAGGTTTTAAAATCAATGATATTGTCCCTGTTTTGATTACAAAGTCCAAAGGCATAACTTTGTACGGTGAAATATCAAAGAAAGTAAAGGTGGCTTAATGCATTTAATTAAAATTTTTTTATTAATAGTATTCAACCTGATTATCATTGTTTTCATGACCCAGAATTCAAATGAAAAAGTTAATATCTTTTTCTTTACATATAGTTTAAGTGATGTTTACTTAAATGTTGTTCTACTATTTAACTTACTATTTGGTGTTGCAGCTGGGTTTTTAGCATCTATTTTTATAATCATTTCAAATAAATCGCAAATTAAAAACTTAAATAATAAAAATAGAATACTCTCAGATGAGTTGAACGACCTAAGAAATGTTGCAATAGATGAAGGTATTTATGAGGCCGTTGAGGAAGAGGATTATTAATATTGGACTCAATTTATATTTTTTCTATAGTTGTAATAACATTAGTTGCTGCACTTTTTTCATATTATCATTTCAAAAAACCTTCCAATAAAAAAAAAAATAGATACTATTTATATGGAGGCATTGAATGCAATGCTGCTTTCTGATAAGCGTAAGGCTATTAGTCTTTTAAGTAATTTGGTAAAAAAAGACTCTGAACATATAAATGCATATTTACAATTAGGAAATTTATTAAGGAGTGAGGATACAGAAAGAGCAATTAAAATTCATCAAATGCTAACCGTAAGACAAAATTTAGATAAAGAAACTAAAATTGAAATTCTTAAATCATTAGCTCTGGATTATGAGAAAATTAATGAACTTTCAAAATCTAAAATGGAAGCAGAGAAAATCTTTGACATTGATAAAACTAATTTATGGGCAAATTCCTTTTTATTATCCTTGGCTGAGCAAACTGAGGACTGGGATTATGCTGAAAAAAAAGCAAAAGATTTAAAAAAAATTAAAGGGTTCAGCGATAAAGTTAATTTATCAAATTACACTCTACAAAAAGGAATTGTGCATTTAGAGAAAAAAAATATATCTGAAGCCGAGAAACTTTTTAAGAAAGCAATTAGTGAATCTCCTGAATTTGGAATGCCATATAAATATTTAGGCGATATAAAACATTTGAACAGAGATTTAGTCAAAGCTGTGGAATATTGGGAAAAGTACATGGAGTTGTCGCCTAAAGACTCATATATTGTTTTTGATAGTATTGAAACTGCTCTTTTTGATCTTGGGAGATATAGTGAAGTAGAGAAGTTTTACAGAAAAGTACTTGAAAATAATCCAAGTGATTTTAATGCTGGCCAGAGATTAGCAAATGTATTAAATGAAAAAGGTGAAAATAAAGCTTCCCTTGAACTAATTGATAAATTCATTGATAGTGCTGAGCCTTCACTTTTGGTTATGCTCATGAAATTGAAGTTATCGATAGCTACTAAGACTCCAGCTGAATTAGCATACTTTGTAGATGAAATACTTAATAAAATTAAAAATGAAAAATTATAAAATATACTTTTTATTTATTTTTTTTAGTATGGTAAATGCTCAAAATGTAGATTTATATTTGTCTCTCGTAGATAAAGGTGAGCGTATTAGTGTTATTGAGAGCTTAGGAGAGCTATTATCAAAATATCCTGAAGATCCTGGCGTATTGTATTTGAAAGCTTTATTAACAGATGATGGGGAATCCGCAATAAAACAATATAAAAATATTATAAAAAATTTCCCAGAATCTAAATATGCACCAGATTCTGCTATGAAATTGGGAGAGTATTTTTATGCCAGAGGACTATACACCCAATCTGCGAATCTTTTAAAGAACATACCTGTAAAATATCCAAGGTTTAAACATATTCAAAGATTAACTGATTTAATGATAAATAGTTTTAATGCAATTGGAGAAGCAGATTCTGCAAAATACTATGGGTTAATCATTAAAAGTATGTTTCCAGCAATAGAGACTGATATTGACTATGATGATAATAAATTATCTCAAGTATTTGACTTTAAAAAAACAAACAAGAACCTAGGTCCATTTGTAGTTCAAATAGGTGCATTTAGCAGCAAAGAGAATGCAAAAAGATTAAAATTACAAGTACGGCAACTTGGTCATAACGTTTCAATAAATAAAGTAGAATCAAATGGAAAAACATTCTTTGCTGTTAGGGTGAATAGATATAAGTCTAAAAAGAAAGCTGAGGAAGTTGGCAGGAGTATTAAATCAAAATTAGGAGTAAGTTATAGAGTACTATATAGGCCCTCTTAATTATTTAAATGAATGATTGCTCATTCTAAAAATTTTAGTATATAAAAATTAAATGAAAAGAAACTCAAAAGAAAAAGTAATAGTTACTGGATGTTCTGGCTTCATTGGTATGCATTTATGTGAAAAATTGCTTGGTTTAAATTTTTATGTTATAGGAATTGATAACATAAATAACTACTACGATACTAATCTCAAGCTCAACAGGTTGAAGATTTTAAAAAAGAGTAAATCATTTACTTTTATAAAATTAGATATATCAAATAAAATTGGTTTAGAAAAAGTCTTTAAAGATCATTCTCCATATAAAGTTATTAATTTAGCTGCCCAAGCAGGAGTTAGGTATAGTTTAGATAATCCAAATTCATATATTGATTCGAATGTTAATGGTTTTATGAATATTTTGGAATGTTGCCGACATTTTGGTGTAAATGGTTTAATATATGCTTCCAGTTCATCGGTATATGGTGGAAATGAAAAAATACCCTTCTCAGAGCAAGATAATGTAGATAGTCCAATTTCAATTTATGCAGCATCAAAAAAAGCAAATGAGCTTATGGCTCATTCATATCATCATTTATTTGGCTTAAAGTCTACGGGTTTAAGATTTTTTACCGTATATGGTCCGTGGGGTAGACCAGATATGGCTATGTACATTTTTGCAAAAAAAATTCTTAACAATCAGCCGATACAGGTTTTTAATTATGGGGAGATGAGAAGGGATTTTACTTATATTGATGATATTATAAGTGGTCTACTATCCGCCATCGATAAAAATTATAGTTGTGAAATATTTAATTTAGGAAATAATAAATCTGAAGATTTAATGAGTGTGGTTTCTATAATGGAAAAAAAGCTTAATAAAAAGGCAATTATAGAATTTAAACCTATGCAGCTTGGTGATGTAAAAAATACTTTTGCTGACATTGAAAAAGCTAAGGATAAGCTTTGCTATCAACCCAAAACACAAGTTGAAGAAGGAGTTGAAAAATTTATTAAATGGTACATTGATTATACCAATCAATAAAATAATTTTTTGATGAAAAAAAAACATATGCTATGTGTAATAGGTGCAGGGAAATGGGGTTTAAATCATGTTAACACCCTTTATAAACTTGGCTCTTTAGGTGGGATAGTTGATAAGGAAAACTCAGTAACTAAAAAAATAAAATCACTTTACCCGGATTGTTACACTTTCTCATGTCTAGATGATGCACTTAAAGCAGATTTTGATGCTTATGTAATTTCAACTCCTCCATCAACTCATTATGAATTAGCTGTAAAAATTATAAATGCAAGAAAGCCAGTTTTAATAGAAAAACCGATAACGTTAAATTTAAAAGATGCAAAGAAACTTAACTCACTCGCCAAGCTTAAAAAGGTCAATTTAATGGTTGGTCATTTGTTATTATTTCACCCTGCCTTCAAAAAAATAAAAAAATTAATTACTGATGGTACTTTAGGAGAAATACAGTACATATACAGCAATAGATTAAATTTGGGAAATTTTAGAAATAATGAAAATGTTTTGTGGAGCTTTGCCCCTCATGATATTTCGTTATTTAATTATTATTTTAATGATTCACCTTTAGAAGTTTCATCTTCAGGTGTTGATATTTTGCAAGAAGGTATCCATGATACATCAATAACATCTTTTAAATATAGTAATAATAAGATGGGCCATATCTTTGTTAGTTGGCTTCATCCTTTTAAAGAGCATCGTTTCGTAATAATAGGTTCTAAAGGTATGATCCATTTTGAAGCTGCAGGCAAAAATAAGCCACTAATATTCTATGATAAAACCATAGATTTAAAAGGAGATATACCTAGATCTAGACTGGGTAATAGTTATGAGATTAATTATAAAAATAATTTACCATTAGAAGAAGAGCTCAAATATTTTATATCAAAAATTGATAATGGAAACATAAAAATTGCTAATGGAGATAGTGCTGTAGCTGTAATGGATATCTTAGAACGTGCGACCGAAAGTCTAATTGGTAAGGGTTAGGGTATAATTGAAAAAAGAATATTTTATACATGAATCTAGTTATTTAGATAATGATGTGGTTATTGGTGCTGGTACAAAAATCTGGCATTTTTCTCATATTCAATCTGGCGCTCGGATAGGATATAATACATCTATTGGGCAAAATGTAAATGTATCAAATAACGTTATAATTGGAAATAATGTAAAGATTCAAAATAATGTTTCTATATATGAGGGTGTAGAAATACAAGATTATGTGTTTTGTGGGCCGTCAATGGTTTTTACAAATGTAATAAACCCACGTTCAAAGTTTCCAAAAAGAGGAGCTAAATTTTATAAGAAGACTTTGGTCAAAAAAAATGCTTCTATTGGGGCAAATGCAACTATCTTATGTGGACTAACAATTGGTAAATATTCTTTAATTGGTGCTGGAGCTGTTGTTACAAAAGATGCTCCAGATTTTAGTCTAATAGTAGGTAATCCTGGACGTGTTGTCGGATGGGTAAATGAAAAAGGTCAAAAAATACAATTTAATGAAAAAGGTCAAAGTAAATGTGGTGAGTTTATTTTAAAGGACCAAATAGTGTTAAAAATGAAAAGTTGAATAGGTTTATGGGAATGAATGAGTAGCTGGTGCTTTCCACGGTCTTCAAAACCGCTGTCTCAATTTAAATTGAGAGCTGGGTTCGATTCCCAGGCGTTCCCGCTAAACCAAATAAATTTTATTTACGAATTTGAATTAAAAATAAAGAAATTTTAGGATATATGAGGTTAATTGCAATAATTCCCGCTAGAGGAGGGTCAAAAGGAATTCCTGGGAAAAATATCATTCAGATTAATGGTAAACCATTAATACAATATACTATCGATATGGCTGTTAATGTGAAATATTTTAGTTCAATTTGGGTCAGCAGCGATAGTAAGGATATAATGGATGCATGTAGACATTATGAAGGTTTAAAATTTCATAATAGAGCAAGTGACTTAGCAACCGATAATAGTCCTATTGTAGATACAATAATGGAAATAGTAAAGTTGGAAAAAAATGATTTTGATGCAATTATATTATTGCAGCCAACTTCACCTCTAAGGACCGTAAAACAAGTTGAGAATGCTGTAGAAAAATTGTATAAAAATAAAGAATTTAACTCGCTAGTTTCTGTTTGTCCTATGGATGATATACATCCTGCTAGAATGTATTGGAAAAATAATCTAGAATTAAATTCAATAATGCCTGAATTTCAATATTCAAGAAGACAAGATATACCTAAAGCTTGGTACAGAAATAGAGCTATTTACATCGTAAGAAAAGAGGCTTTTTTAAAAGAAAAACAAATAATTCTACGACCAATCCTGGGATATGAAATGCCTAGGTCAGAATTATTAAATATTGATGAGCCTATAGATCTCAAGTTTGCACAGGTATTGCTAAAATAATAAAAATTTTAATTAAAATTATTATTTATAATTTACAAACCTATTTATCTTACTAATTAAAGAGAATAGATTAATATGAATGATAATATATTTATATCGCTGGTTGATGGCAGATCTTATAGGGATCTAATTAGAAATAACTTATTTAAAAAGCTAAATAATGAAAGTTTATTACCCATATTATTATCTGAAATTTTAAATGTTGATCATTTAGTAAATAAAATAGAGGATAAAGATAATGTTTTATTAAGGTATTTTAGACCGCAACCTCATTCAATTAAAAAAAAATATTCTGCAAAAATAAGAAGGTATTTAGCTCTTAATTCCCCACCCCTAATTAATTCTTACTTAAAATTTGAAAGAAAGTATCTTTATAACGCTGATAACAGCTTATTAGACATTTTTAATGAATTTGAACCTTCTGCGGTTTTATCGACCCATGCTAATCTAAGTTTAGAAATGTCTATAGTTTTAGAAGCAAAAAGAAGAAAAATCCCATCAGTCAGTATGGTTAGAAGCTGGGATAATGTTTATAAAGGCTTAGGTGTTCGTGCTGATTATTTAACTGTTTGGAATGAAATAAATAAAAAAGAGGCAATAAGATTAGAAGGTTATGACGAAGAAAATGTGTTTGTCACTGGGGCTCCACAGTTTGATAAATATTTTCAAGAAAATACATCTATTTCGAAAAATGATTTTTGTAAAAATATTGGTTTTGATCCAAAAAAGCCTATAATTTTGCTTGCCACTAGAGGTGCCATCCAGGAAAACTATGATGAAACATACTTAGTTGATTTATTAGTTAAGTATATTAAAAAAGGAAAAATTGACGTAGATACTCAGCTCATTTTAAGATTACATCCTTGGTCAAAATTAGAAAATTTCTTAAAGTATTCTAAGTATGATAACATACATTTGTCATATTATGATGATTACATTCCTACTTTGGGTTGGTCTATGACTGATGAGGCAGTCTTAGAAATTAAAAATATGTTTAAATACTCTGACATTCTCATAACTCCTGGTTCAACAATGACATTAGAGGCTGCAATCTTTAATTTACCAACCCTAGTTCCATTTTTTAGTACATATCAACCTACTTATGTCAAAAATATTTTTAAAACATACACCTCTGAGAAACACTTTAAAAGAATAATTGATTTAAAATTAGTAAGAGTCCAATGGGATGAAGAATCATTTTTTAGAGATTTGAAGAATGCTTACATTAACACTACTTGGAATGAAGAGTCTAGAAAATCATTGTTAAATGATTATATACCATTTAGAGATGGTAGATCTGTTGATAGAATTGTAAGAGTAATAAAAAAAGTTTCTTCACAAAGAATATAAAAGTAAATAAGATGAGGACATTAATTAAGCCTCCTAGAGGTTTTATAAGAATTAATTTAAAAGAAATGCTTGCCTATAGAGATCTTTTAATTTTTTTGGTTAAGAGAGATATTAAAATAAGATATAGTCAAACTATTGCTGGAGTAGGCTGGGCAATTATTAACCCTATTTTTCAAATGATAGTTTTTACATTTGTTTTTGATAAAATAGCAAAAATTGATACTAATGGTATTCCTTATCCAATATTTTCGTACTCTGCCCTAGTCCCATGGACATTATTTTCAGTATCATTAAACCTGTCGACTAATAGTTTAACTAATCAAAAAGCATTAATAACAAAGGTTTATTTTCCTAGGTTATTCATACCTTTATCTACGATCATGGCAAACTTTTTAGATTATTTTATCGCTTTTATAATTTTAATTTTGCTGATGTTATATTATTCTATTGTACCCACGTTTTTTGCTATAGTTGGAACTTTTTTACTTTCTGGTTTAATTATTTTACTTTCATTTGGTCTTGGTTCTTTTTTAACCTCTCTTTCCGTTCAATATCGAGATGTAAAACATGGGATAGCTTTAATCATAGGAATTTGGGTATATGCTACCCCTGTTGCATATCCAATAGAATTAGTGCCGGAGAATTTGAGGTTCATTTATTCTTTTAATCCAATGGTTGGGATAATTGCAAATTATAGAAGTTTATTACTTGGGACTGAGCCTTTTTATTTGAATGAGTTATTTTTTAGTATTTTTTTAGTTGGGCTTTGTCTTATTGTAGGAATTTATGTATTTAATACAAAATCTGGCAAATTTGCAGATGTGGTATAAACGGGTTTTTTATGAAAGATAATTTTGCTTTAAAGGTTAAAAACTTATCCAAAGTATATCGTATAGGATCTGAGTTAACTGCTGATACAGTTTCTGAAAAAATTCAAAATTTTTTTACAAAACCTTTCAAAAATTATAATGATATAGCAGACTTATCGAAGTTTGATCGTTCTAAGCATAATGATAAAAATATAGTATGGGCTTTAAATGATATAAGTTTTAAGGTTAAGAAAGGAGAGACCATTGGCATAATTGGTAAAAATGGTGCTGGGAAATCTACATTATTAAAAACCATATCAAGGATTACTGATATAACAGAAGGCAAGATAGAGATAAACGGCAGAATTGCTAGTTTGTTGGAAGTAGGAACTGGATTTCATCCAGACTTAACTGGCAGAGATAACATTTATTTGAATGGTACAATATTAGGTTTGTCCAAGGCAGAGATTGATAAACACTTTGAAGCAATTGTGGATTTTTCAGGTATTAAAAAATATATTGACACACCTGTGAAAAGATATTCCTCAGGTATGGTAGTGCGATTAGCTTTTTCTGTTTCAGCGCATTTAGAGCCCGATATTTTATTAGTAGATGAAGTATTGGCTGTTGGTGATCTATCATTTCAGCAACAGGCTATAAATAAGATGAGTGAGAAAATTTCAAGTGGAAGAACTATATTTTTTGTTAGTCATCAGCTTACAATGGTTGAAAAACTTTGTAAGAGATGTCTTTTAATAGAAGACGGTAGGCTTGTTATGGATGACATCACAAGCAAGGTAATTAAGAAATATTTAAGTTCAAATAAAATTTCCAAGCGGGAAGACCTTACAAACGCTGAGAGGATAGGTGATAAATCTGTATTAGTTAACCAGATAGTTTTAAACGATAATCATGAAATAATTGCCAGTGGTAAAATTCTTACAGTGGATGTGTACTATAAGTCAAAAATTAAGGATTTAAAAAATCATAATTGCTTTATGTCGATAAGTTTTAAAAGTAGTTTACATCAACGCTTATTTCTTATTTCTACAAAATTAATCAATTATGAAGAAAAAAATTGGCCTCAAGATGGTATAATTAGATTTGAAATTCCGAAGTTAAACCTTGCTAGTGGTACTTACAGTATTGATATGATGTTCACTGTTGATATGGTGAGAGCAGATTGGATTCAAGATGCAATAATATTTCATGTAGATCCTTCAGATTATTATAATACCGGAAATATTCCTGCTTCAGGGTATGGAAATTTTTTGTCTAGTTTTACTATAAAAAATTTAAAATTTTAATTAAAAAGACTAGTTTAAATTTTATCCCCTTCGTATTACTAAGTAGTTTAGTTTTGTCTCTCTGCTAATTAAATCTAGATGGAAAATTATTGCTTTGATAGCATTTATAATTGAACCTTACCTTAAAAATAAATTGTTTAATTGTATATAAAATCTAAATTTTATTTATATAATGTTTATTATTTTGTAATTTTTGTTTATATTTTGATATCAAAAAGTTATACACCGAGGAAAAATTATGTTTAGTTATCGTATTGTCTATGTAATTGCCATTTTTTCGCTACTTTTATCTCAAGAGGTACCTTCAGATATTAAAAGAAAATTAATACAAAGTGGTGTGAATGTTGATGATGCTAAAAAGTTTTTAAATAAAAATCGCTCATCTTCATTAACAATTCCAAATCCTCAAAATTCTACTTCTGATATTAACGAAGCGATCATTGATGAAATGAATGAAGATATTGTTAATATTAAAAATAATGATTTATCAATTGATATAGCCTCTAGCGTTGATAGCAATGATGATAATGAAAATAGTAAAAGTAGTGAAACAATCATTGAAAATAAAGAACAAGAGCTATTGGCAAAAAATTCAAATATTGATAGTATAGCATTTTTCGGTTACAATACTTTTAGCAAAGATCCTGAATTTTTTCAAAAGACTAATGATTTATCTGTTGGTCCGTATTATGAAATTGGTCCTGGTGATGAAATAATTGTTATGTTATGGGGAGAGACTGAGCTAGTTAGAAAATTAACAGTATCTCGTGAAGGTTATATTTTCATTCCTGACATAGGTCAAGTCTTTGTTAATGGTCTTAATCTTGAAAAGTTGGAAAAAAAACTTTTCAATCTTTTAAGTAAGGTATATTCATCGCTCCTATCTAGTAACAACAAAAATTCTTCTACATATTTTGATGTTAGCATTGGTTCTTTATCTCTTCAGCCAACTAGAATTTTCGTTCTTGGAGAAGTTTCTCAGCCTGGTGCATATGATGTAAAATCCTCTACTTCCTTATTTACTTCTCTTTTCTATTTTAAAGGACCAAAAACCTCTGGCTCCCTGAGGTCAATAAAATTAATCAGAAATAGTAAAGATGAAAATATTATAGATTTCTATGACTATCTTCTTGAAGGTAAAAAAACTAAAGATATTAGGTTGCAAGATGATGATGTGGTTTTCATCCCTGAGAGAGGAAAAACTGTCACTGTATCTGGTGAAATAACTAGAAAAGCAATATATGAATTAAAAAATAAGGAAGGGTTAAAAGATTTAATCCGTATTGCTGGTGGTTTAAAAAATACTACCTACACTGAGCGCGTTCAGATTGATAGAATCGTTCCCTTTAATGATAGAAAAAGGTTAGGAATGGATAGAACAATAATTGATGTCACTTTATCAGACATTCTTTCAGGCAATCAAGACATTGAATTAGTAGATGGAGACTTTATTACTTTTTTTGATATTACTAAAGACAGAAAGAATGCTGTTAATATCTCTGGTCCTGTTGTTAGGGAGGGTAGGTATGCTATTGGTGAGTCAGGTTTGACTTTTTCAGAACTTATTAAAAAGGCAGATGGTTTAACGGGAGATGCATATATGAATAGAGCGGAAATAACGAGACAAAATGAGCATAATACTAGAGATCAAATAATTATAAATTTAGAAAAAGCTATACTCAAAGATAAAAACCACGATATAAATTTGATGTCGAATGATTTCATTAAACTTTTTACAAAAAGTGAAATGTTTTTTTATGATAGTGTTAAAATAACTGGAAATGTTAAAAACCCTGGAAGTTTTGAATTTAAAAATGGCATGACTATTTATGACCTAATTTTTATTGGAGGTGGATTTAAGGATATATCGTTTCTACAAAATACCTATACTGAAAGATCATTATTGCGAAGATTAGATACAAAAACTGGCAAACTTATAGATATTTTTTTCAATCTTGATTCGGTGTTATCTAAAAAAGGTTCATATAATATGCCATTACAGATGGGAGATGAGATAAAGATATTTTCCAAGCAGGAAATACAAGGATCAATTGAGGGTTTTTACACAATTTCAGGTTATGTTAAAAAGCCTGGTTTATATCAGCTTGGAAAAGATACAAAACTGAGTAACGCTCTTTTTTTATCAGGAGGAATGGAGGATTCGCTCTTCTTGTCAGATATGGTTATGGAGAGAGTTGATATATTGAGAAGAATTGATTCTTTAAACAAAAATAAAATGTCTTACAGTGTTTTAGATGTAATTGATAGTTCTAAAAATATAGACCCTATTTTAAAAAATGGTGACGAAGTTATTGTTTATTCAAAAAAATTATATAGAAAAGAAAAATTTGTTACTATTGATGGCTCTGTACAATTACCAGGTGTTTATGATCTGAAAAAAAATATGACACTAATGGATTTGATCCTTGAGGCAGGAGGTCCAATTACTCAGTTATCTGATTACAGAATAGAAGTAATAAGTATTGATAAAAATAGTTTAGGAAAAAGGAAAAAAGAAGAATTAAATGTTTATAATTTTAATTCAAGTATTTCGCGTGATGACATATCCGCAAACATTGATAGTAAAAGTAATTCTAAGCTTAGTCTGAAATTAAGTAGTTATGATCATATCACGGTAAGGCCATACAATATCGAAAATTTAGAATTTGTAAATATAGTTGGAAAGGTTAAGTATCCTGGAAGATATGTTTTAACAAGTAAAAAAAATTCGATTAATAAAATTATAAATAGAGCGGGAGGTGTCACTGAGGATGCATATCCTGAGGCATCCAGATTAATTAGGGATGGAATTTCAATAAGGATTTCTTTCAAAAAGCTTTTAAAGTCTTCAAATGATAAAATGAATTTTTCATTAGTTGATGGTGATAGTATCATAATTGGAAGTAAAACAAACATTGTCACTGTTAATGGTGCAGTAAACTCCCCTGGAGCTTTTCCATATAATAAAAATAAAAAATTGAATTATTATATTGATATTGCCGGAGGATATACCACTGAAGCAGCTAAATATTCATCCTATATAACATATCCTGATGGGACTAGCAAAAACCTTAAAATTTTAAATAGTTCGCCAAGAGTAATGGATGGCTCTGTAATTACGGTGATCGAAAAAAAGGATGTTGAGCCGTTCAGTGTGACAGAATATGTTACAAATTTAACAGCGATATATGCTGATGTCATTCAAGCAATAGCTCTTTTGAAAATAATAAATAACTAGATTATTGTATTAAAATGAGATTTGATGAAATTCAAAAAATTTGTGAAGAAAAATTAGGTGCAACCAAACTTGCTGATTTAGCAAAGGAATTTTCTGTTACTCCTCAAGTTGTTAGTAATTGGAAGGCAAGGAATATCGTCCCATATAAATATGTTAAAATATTAAGAAAAAAAATAAAGCAAATTGAAAATGAAGGTAATATTGATAACTCTAAGATAATATCGCCAATACAAATTGTTGGAGGATCTATAAATGATGATGATAACATAGTTTTAATTCAATTGAAAGGTATTGTCCTAACTTTTATTAAAAACTTTAAAAATATTATAATCATATCTTCTATTTTGATTGTTATTTCATTATTATTTCTTTTAATATCCTACGAGCCATTCTACATCTCTAGCACTACATTATTGCCCACTGGTGATGGTAATCAAGATAAAATATCTTCTATTACCAGTCAGTTTGGTTTGAATACTGGTTCCACTTCAGCCAAAACTTATGATTCAAAAGTTATATTACCAGAACTGATAAAAAGTAAATCAATTAGTAAAAAATTATTATTTAGGAAATTTAATTCTAATGAAAGTGGGGTAGCTTTAGAGCTTTATAATATTTTATCTAATAGTGAAGAAAAAGTTGATACAACAAGCGGTTCAACCGAATTCAACACAATCTTGGCAGGTTTAAGAAATTCTATTAAAGTTTCAAAAAGCAAAGATAGGTTATCACCAGTTCTAAATGTAAGAGTCATTACTAGAGAAGCAAAGCTATCTCAAGAAATAGTTAGAGCACTTATCGAAGAGTTAAAAATAATGCAGAGTCAATTTAATCTTAAAAAACTAAATCAAAAAAAGATGTTCATAGAAAGAAGATTTGTTGAGGTTAGTAAGACCCTTAAAGAAAAAGAAGATAAGCTTACAAATTTTAGAAAACTTAATAGAAAATTAGATTCTTCCCCAAGTTTAATACTTGAAGAAACTCGGCTTCTTCGGGATGTAACAGTCCAGTCTGAAATATTTTTAACTTTAAAAACTCAATATGAGCTAGCCAAGATTGAAGAGGTGGAAAAAAGCGGTTCTATTTCTATTATTGATGAACCAAGTCTTAATAACGTCCCAATAAATAGTCCGAATTATTCGTTAATGTTTGTTCTTATGCTTATTACTGTTCCTTTTCTACTTTCATCAATAGTTTTTTATTTCAAGCTATATAGTGACAAATATCATAAGAGAATTCTGAGTTACGCAAAATAATAGATAAAGACTTTTCAATTGTTAGGATAAATGAAAAACAATAAAGTTTATTTATTTTTCTATTTGAATTAGAAATCTTAAAATAGCTAGCTCTAATTTGGGGTTGTGCCAATAAATATACATTTAAAATGGAAAATATGAGAATTTAAAATGGAAAATATGAGAATTTGCATTGATATTGATGGCGTTATTTGCCATATAAAAAATAAGAATCAATCCTATGTTGATGTAGAGCCCATAGAAGGGGCATCGGAAAAAATTAAAGCTTTGAAGGACAATGGGCATTATATCATTTTACATACTGCGAGAAGAATGAAAACTCACAAAGGCAATGTTGGAAGTGTCATCTCTGATATCGGAAAGATAACAATAGATTGGCTGGAAAAATATGAAATACCTTATGATGAGATTTATTTTGGTAAGCCTTGGGCAAATATTTACATTGATGATAATGCCTTAAGATTTCAAAACTGGAGTGAGATTGATGATTTAGGTCAAAACTTTCCAACTTATAATGGATTAAAATCTTAATTTTAAATTGAAATTTATAATCCCAATGGCAGGAGGAAGTACTCGTTTTTATAAAGAAGGTTATTCCATTCCTAAATTTCTGATAAAAGTTGAAGGAAAATCATTGCTTGAACATTCTGTCAATAGTCTTCCGATGGATTTAGCTGATGGTTTAATCTTTATTTTACTTAAGTCCCATGAACATTCATTTAATGTTTCAAGCATAATCAAAAAATCCATTCCTCATAAAAATATTCAATTTGTTTTCATTGATAAGATCACGAGAGGGCAAGCTGAAACTGTATATTTGTCCAAAAACTTAGTTGAATATGACGAAGAAATTGCCATATACAACATTGACACTAAGTTTGAATCAAAAAGTCTTTCCAAGATTTTGAGCAGTGAAACCGAAAAAAAAGATGGCATTATTGGTGCATTTAACAGCCCAGGACAAGAAAACCATTGGTCTTTTGCGGAGATCGGTCCTAGTGGTATAATTCAAAGAACTTCAGAAAAAGAAAAAATTTCTGATTATGCATTAACTGGGTTTTATCATTTTTCAAGATCTAGGTCTTTTTTTGATGTTTGTGAAAAATGGATAAATCAACAGACCTTAATTAATGGTGAATTATATATCGCGCCAATGTATAATGATTTAATCTTTAAAGGACAGGAATTTGTGATAGATCTGGTTGATGAATTTTTCCCATTAGGTACACCAAAGGAAGTTGAAAAGTATAAAAATGAACTCTAAAGGTGTTATTTTAACAGCAGCCAAGGCAGATGTAACTATTTGTGATGTATTTGGATACATTCCTACTGGATTAATTCCAGTAAATGGTAAGCCAATCATATATTATATAATAAAACAATTTATTGAGTCGGGAATAGATGACATTTACATATCAGTAGATTATAAAAAAAATAAGATAAAATCTATAATTAATCTTTATTTTGATAAATCAGCAAAATTTAATTATGTAAAAACTGATAAAAATAAAAAACCGGGTAATTCTCTTTTGAAGATCCTCAAAAATTTTGAAAGTGGAAGTGCGGTTATAAATTTAGCAGATACATACATAAAAAATCTTCCATTAGATAGTATTGATAATACTTTGGTCGTTTCTGATGATTATAGTGATGGTAGAAGATGGGCTTCAGTAAAATTAGATAAATCAGAAAATATAGTAGAATTTATTAATAAAAAAAAACTTACTGACAATCATTTTGTACTTACAGGTGTTTATGTTTTTAAGGATGTATCAGTTTTTAAAAAATATAAACCAAAAAATGAAAATATCGAAATTATTGATTTGTGCAAATTTTATATGGACAATAGTGGTGAACTAAATATTATAAAAACAGATGAGTGGATGGATTTTGGCCATATTGATCGGTATCAATTTTCCAAAAAGAGGTTAATACAATCTAGAGAGTTTAATAATTTGGAATTTGATGATTTCTTTGGCACAATTTCAAAAAAAAGTGATAATCAAAAGAAATTAAAAAATGAAATCAGTTGGTATTTGAATTTGCCTAGCCAGCTTAAAATTGTTTCACCAAGGATAATTGATTATTCTTTAGATTCAAAACCATACATCGTATCTGAATATTATAGCTACCCACCTCTTTCTGAAATTTGGCTTTTTTCGGAGCTCAGTATTGAAATTTTTAAATCAATCATAAATAAATTATTTAAAGTTTTGAAATTATTTCAAACTCATCAAAAAGATGTGAAATTTATTAACTATGAGGAACTATACATTAATAAGACTATTTCTAGGGTAAGTGATATAGCCAATGCTGACTTGATAAAACTAATGAGCTATGATGTAGTTAATATTAATGGCCATCCTCAAAAAAACTGGAAAAAATTAAAAGAAGATGTATTTTCTCAAATTCCTAAATTATATAATACTGAACACAATTGTTTGATTCACGGTGATTTTTGTTTTTCAAATATTCTGTATGACATTAGGAGTGGTATTTTTAAAATTATTGATCCTAGAGGTATGTGGGGTGGCTCGGTTTATGGGGATATAAAATATGATTTTGCTAAACTAAGACATAGCATTTCAGGTGGTTATGATTATATATCAAATGACCTTTATAAATTATCTTTTGATGTAGAAAATAAGAATATTAACTATTCAATAAATCAATATTATAATAATGATATAGTTGAATATTTTGATTCTAAATTAGAACTAGAATTTAACTTAAGCCATATCAAGCTTATTGAGGGCTTACTTTTTTTAAGTATGATTCCTTTACACAATGAAAATAAAAATCGTCAAATTGTTTTTTATGCTAAATCGTTAGAGATTTTAAACAATTTAGATTATGGTTAATTATTTTATAAAGTTTTTTAAAAAAAATCTTAGTATTAGTAATAGAATAGTTATGACAAATTCATTTGGGTGCATCGTATTTTTTTTAAAAATAAATTATTTTATAAAAAAAGATTTATTGTATTTTAAATATTCTAATTAAATTAGTAATATACTTGAACGATACTTTTGTATCTATATTGTATTACAAAATTATGAACACGAAACATACTTAAGGAGTTATTCTATGATCTCATATTTGAAGAGAATAAATGTAATAGTATTAATTTTAGGTCTATGCGGTTTTTCTTACTCGCAAAACACCAGCGATGATTTTAGCGATGATGTTTCTGCATCCGGTGAAAGTGTAGTTTTAACTGGTGTTGTTACAGATGTTGATTCTGGTGACCCCATAGCTGGTGCTAACATAGTGGTTGAGGGTACTGATTTGGGTGCTGCGTCCGATGAGAGCGGTGCATATTCTATTGAAGATGTAACTCTAGGTTCAGGTATTACTGTATCTGTTGTCGGATATGAAGACCAAACTAAATTTGCCGACTCTCCTTCATTAAACTTTGATCTATCGCCAGAAGTTATTGAAATGGTTGAGCTAGAGGTGTTGGCTTCAAGAGCGGATGAGAACACTGCTGTTGCATACACAAATATATCAAAAGAAGATTTAAATCTTAGATTAGGTTCTAGAGATATACCTTTAGCGTTAAATACAGTCCCTAGTGTCTATGCAACCAATCAAGGAGGAGGTGCTGGTGATGCTAGAATTAATGTTCGTGGGTTTAATCAAAGAAATGTAGCAATAATGATAAATGGTGTTCCTGTTAATGACATGGAAAATGGTTGGGTATATTGGTCCAACTGGGATGGTTTAGCTGATGCTACTAGCAGCATTCAAATGCAAAAAGGTTTAAGTGCTGTAAACCTTGCTACTCCATCTATTGGAGGTTCTATGAACATAATTACCGATCCTACTGCTCAATCTAAAAGAGGAATGTTTAAGCAAGAGGTTGGTGCTTTTGGGTTTTTGAAAAGTACCCTATCATATCACACAGGACTGCTGCTTGATGATAAGTTGGCTCTGAGTGGTACCATTGTGAGGAAAGTTGGAGAGGGTTACAGACCAGGAACCTGGACAGATGCCTGGGCTTATTATTTCGGTGCAAGCTACAATTTAAACGCTGCTCACAGATTTGAGTTTTATGCTCTAGGCGCTCCTCAGCGTCACGGTCAGAGTTTATATCGTCAAAATATTGCAACATATGATACAGAATTTGCGAAAAGTCTAGATGATTATAACACTGATGCGTTAGCTGAGAATGGTGGAAAATTTTCTGATGTTGGAAGAGATTTTAATCAAAACGTCTCTAACATCTCAGATGCTTCCCAAACTATTCTTGATAATGGTAGTGGTCAACATTGGCAAATGTATTCTATAAGAGATGGTGTAGATCGCCATGAAGCTGGAAATTTGTCCGAAAGAGAAAATTTCTTCCATAAGCCTCAAGTAGCGCTAAATCACTATTGGAGTATCAATAATCAGGCAAGATTAATTTCAAGTTTATATTGGTCTGGAGGAATGGGTGGTGGTACTGGTACCTATGGAAGTATTGATAGGGAGCCAGCTGTTGCTGGAAATAACTGGTGGGCAAGTTCTCCATGGACTTGGAACTGGGATAAAACTATCGCTTACAACGATACTAGCTCTAGTGGGTCTAAAGGTGTGCTAAGAAATAGTAACAACCGTCAATCAACAATTGGTGTTCTTTCTAAATTAAACTACGATGTAAATGATAATTTGAAGGCTCAAGTTGGTATTGATGCCAGATCCGCAGAAATATATCATGTAAAAACAATCAGGGATTTGCTTGGAGGTGATTATTTTATTAACACTGATAGTGATTTTGATTCTGATAATCAACAAAAGGGACTTGGTGATCCTGTAGACTATAATTACACAAATACTGTAGGGTGGCTAGGATTCTTTGGACAGGCTAGTTATAATTCTGGTCCATTAACAGCATATGGAATGGCAGGTTTAACCTCTGTCAAATATACTCATTGGAACCACTTTATGAGAGCCTCTGATTACAATTTTAGTTATGTGCAAGAAAAGGATGGAAGTGATGCTTCGTGGGTCGAGGCTCCAGGTGATGATATGGGTGGTAACCCAGGTGAGTTGTATATTGAAGCAGATCCTATATCGACCTCTCAAGTTAAAGGTGGTGCTCTTTATGATCTAGGAGATATGCTCTCATTTCTTCAAGCTATTCCATATTTTGGTAAATTATCTGATAATACATCAGCTTGGTTTAATTTTGGTATTGTTGATAAAGCTCCAATTTTTGATCAAGTTATCACTGATGACTCAGCTCAGTTATCTAGTGATCCAACAAATGAAAATTTCACCGCTTTTGAATTAGGAATTAACGGAAACTCAAATGATGGCTTGATGGCAATAAAAACTAATTTTTATTATACTCTTTGGAGCGATAGAATTGCTACACGTACAATTCAGAATTTAGATGGAGAAGATGATATCATTTTTCTAACTGGTATTGATCAATTACACACTGGTGTTGAGGCTGAACTTGCGATGCAAGTGCATCCCATTGCTAGAGTTGATTTAGGTATTGGTCTTGGAAATTGGAGATATGTAGATGATGCAAAAGGCAGATATAAAAACTATAGTGGAAGTGATGAAGAGGATATTGAATATACATATTATTTAAAGGACTTAAAGGTTGGTGATATGCCTCAAACTACTTTATCTGCGGCACTTACTTTGAAACCTGCTGATGGAACTAGCTTAACTTTAAATTACAGATATTACGGTAAAAATGTTTCGGATTGGTCTCCAACTAGCAGAACAAATGCTAATGATACTAGGTCTACTTGGGTGGCCCCTTCATATGGTGTGTTAGATATTCATGGTAGTTATGATATACCTTTTGAAATATCAGGTGCTAAACCAGTATTTTATCTTCATATATTTAATGCACTTGATGAAGTATATATTCAAGATGCTACAGATAACAGCAGATATAACGGATGGGGTGATAATCACTACGCCTCAGATGCTGAAGTATTTTTTGGCCTGCCATTTAGATTTAATACAGGTATAAGCATTAATTTTTAAACTATTCACTTATAATAACATTATATCTTAAAAATAAAATGCCCCTTATTGGGGCATTTTATTTTCCTGTAATTAATTTCTAGTATTTAAAGTTTAATAACATTCAAATTGAAAATATTACATATATTAAATTCTACTAATGGAGGTGGAGTAGGGGGGACTCTAGAGTTTATAAACCATTCAATAAAAAAAAATGATGATATAGTTCATATTATTGTAGTTCCTAATCAAATCAATATAGAAGATTTAAATGAAAGGTATAGTATAGGTTTAAAAGATGTTAAAATAATTTATGTCCCTATGCATTGGTGGAATAAAAAAAGTTCTCATTCTACATTTGGCACTATAGCTGTTGAGCTATTTGGCTTGTTCAAAACTTGGTTTCATTTTTTAAGCATATTTAAAATATATAAAATAATAAAAAAATTTGATATTGATTTTGTTTATACTACTACAGCATGTATAAAATGTGGCTCTATCGCCTCCTCTTGGGCAAATGTTCCACATATATGGCATATTAAAGAAAGAATTGGTGAAAATGGATTTATGAATTTTAGATTAAATGATAAAGAGTTAATTCAATATATCAATGATAAAAGTGATCTTATTATTACAATGAGCGAATACATAGCACAAATATTTTATGATAATATGGATCGGAAATTATTAAATCTTCATGTTGTTGCTGATGGTTTTGATTTAAAAAAAATGAATAATGACAATAAACATAATTACAATAACATTGAAAATACTAGCATAAACGATCAACTAAATATTGGGTTGATAAGCTCTTTAGGTTCGACTATTAAAAGGCATGATATATTTATAAATGCTGCTATTGATATTTTAAATTCAAATAAAAATGTAAAATTCATAATTTTTGGTGACATACCAAAAAAATCAAGATTTTTTCAAAAAGAATCATATAGTAAATATCTATCTTACTTAAGTTTAATTAAAGAACTAAACTTGGAGGAAAAGATTGTATTTGCAGGACACATTAATAACATTGAAAATATTATGGATGAAATTGATATTCTAACACACTGTTGTGATAAGGAAGGTTTTGGTCGTGTTATTATTGAGGGTATGGCTTTTTCTAAACCTATAATAGTCCCTGATGAAGGAGGAGCATCAGAAATCGTAATAAATGACTACAATGGCTTACATTTTAAGAGTGGAGATTATTTATCTCTCTCTAAAAAAATTAATAATTTAATTTCAGATAATGATATTAGATTAAAATTTGGAAAAAATGGTTATAAAAGATTTTTAGAATCCTATAATATGAATTCTCATTACTTAAAAATTACTAACCTTATAAAAAATCTACCTAAAGCTTAAAATGGAAAGAATTTTAATCACCGGTGGTGCTGGTTTCATTCCGAGCTCTCTAGCAAATGGATTACTTGATAATATAGATTGTGAAGTAATATTAGTTGATAATATGTTGACTGGTGATCATAAAAATATTCCCAAAGGCTTAAGTTGTAAATTTTATACAGTTGATGTAAATGACTTTACTGAGATTCAAAAAATATTTTTAAATTATAAATTTGATTATGTTTTTCATTATGCTGCTGTAGTAGGAGTAAAAAGAACTATAGAAAATCCAATAATGGTGTTAAGAGATGTTGATGGTATTAAAAACATTCTTGAACTTTCAGTAAAAAATAAAGTAAAAAAAGTTTTTTTTAGTTCTTCATCTGAAGTATATGGAGAACCTGTAGAATTGCCTATGCATGAAAAAACAACACCTCTGAATTCAAGATTACCATACGCTATTGTTAAAAACATAGGCGAAGCATACTTCAAATCATACAACAAAGAGTTTGGACTATTTTTCTCTATTTTTAGATTTTTTAATACTTATGGAGTAAATCAGAGTAAGGATTTCGTCATATCTAAATTTTTAAATTCTGCTATATATAATCAAGATATAACTATTTATGGTGATGGGAAACAAAATCGAACTTTTTGTTACATAGATGATAATATTGATGTAACCTTAAAAATTCTTAAAAACGACTTAATAAATAATCAAATTATAAATATAGGAAATGAAATCATTTACACAATAAACGATCTTGCAAAAATTATCGTTGAAATTTTGGATTCAAAGTCTAAGATTATTAATGTTCCTGCATTGCCTGAAGGAGATATGACTAGAAGGCAACCAGATATAAGTAAGATGAAAAACATACTCAAAAGGCCATTAATAGATCTTAGAGAAGGATTATTAAAAATTTTAAATGAAAAGCAATGATAGTTGGTTAGCTTATGATAATTAATTACATTAAATCTAAACGCATCATTTTTATGATGTGTTTTTAAAAACATTTATTAAAATCAGAATAATGGTAAAAAATATAAATAAACAAAATATAAAAATTGGTTTAATTGAAATATGATTATAGCAGAAATTGGACAAGCTCACGATGGTAGTTTAGGAATAGCTCACTCATATATAGATGCTGTTGCTAAATCTGGAGCCCATGCTATAAAATTTCAAACTCACGTAGCAGATGCTGAGAGCAGTATTTATGACAAATGGAGGGTGAAATTTAGTCGCCAAGATGATAGTCGTTATGATTATTGGAAAAGAATGGAATTTTCATTTAAAGAGTGGGAAGGGTTAAGGCAGCATGCTAAAGAAGTGGGCCTAAAGTTTTTAAGTTCAGCGTTTTCCATAAAAGCCTTTGAGATTTTAGAAAAAATTGATGTAGATGCCTGGAAAATTGCTTCAGGGGAAATAAGCAATTTTCAACTATTGGATAAAATGATTTCTACAACTAAACCTGTTTATCTTTCAACAGGTATGAGCACATTAAGTGAGATAGATAATGTGATTAAAACAATTCAAAATGCTGGTAATCCTATTTGTCTTTTTCAATGTACATCTATGTATCCTACACCAAGTCAAAAATGGGGATTAAACATTGTAAAGTTTTTTAAAGAAAAATATCAAAATTGTAGTATAGGATTTTCAGATCACTCAGGAGATATTTATTCATCTTTAGCGGCAATTACTCTAGGTGCTGACATAGTTGAAGTGCATGTAGTATTTGATAAAAATATTTTTGGCCCTGATACTTCTTCATCCATAACCTTAAACCAATTAGAGAAGCTTGTTATTGGGGAAAAGGAAATTAAAAATGCATTGGAGAACCCTGTTGACAAAGATTCGATGGCAATAGAATTAGCTGATACTAAAACTCTATTTAATAAAAGTGTTTTTACAAGTATAGATGTAAAGAAAAATGAAATTCTCACAGAAAAAAATTGTATATTTAAAAAACCAGGTACTGGTATACCTATTTCAAAATGGAAAAAAATTAAAGGATCCAAATTTAAAAAAGATTTTAAAAAAGGTATGATGATCTCAATTGAAGATATTTGCAGCTGATCAGGGTAAAGATGAATATTTTAAAATTAGAGCCTAATGGTTTTTCAAATGAAGCTCAAAAGATTTTAGAGAAAATGGGTAGGGTATTTGATTATAATGGCGACAGTCTTTATTTGGATAAAATTTTACCCGATATTGATGTAATTATATCAAGGTTAGGATATAACATAGACGAGAGTTTTATTAAAAAATCTAAAAATTTAAAAATTATAGTTTCGCCTACTACAGGTTTAGACCATATAGATACATCTTTTGCAAAGAGTAAGAAAATTAAAGTGATATCTTTAAAAAACAAAAAAAAGTTCCTTAATAATATTTATGCTACACCTGAGCATTCATGGGCACTATTGTTGAGCCTAATAAGGAATATTCATCCTGCTGCAACTTCTGTTGCAAAAAATCTATGGAATAGGGAGTCCTTTAAAGGAAGAGAGCTTAAAGATAATAATATCGGTATATTGGGTTATGGAAGAGTTGGTAAAAACGTTGCTAGATATGCTAGAGCATTTAAAATGAAAATTTATGTATATGATCCATATAAGGACTATGTGCCATCATATATAAAAAGAATGAGTAGTTTAGAGGAATTTTTAAGTAAAATTAATATCTTAATGGTTCACATGCCTTTAAATGATAGTACTTATAATTTTTTAAATTCTAAAAACTTGTCACATCTGCCGAAAGGCTCAATTATAGTTAATTCATCGAGAGGTGAAATTATTAATGAAACTGATTTGTTAGATTTATTAACAACAAAGCATCTAAGTGGATGTGCTTTAGATGTAATCCAAAATGAGCGGGATTTAGTGAGTAGAAAAGAATCCCGACTAATTAGATATTTCAAAAATAATAATAATTTACTAATTACTCCTCATATTGCTGGTGCTACATATGAATCGATGGAAAAAACTGAAATATTTGTCATTAAAGAATTAAAAAAAACTTTGCTAGAAAAATAATATTATGAAAAGAAAAATATGCGTCGTTATAACCGCTAGACCAAGCTACTCTAGGATTAGAACTACTTTGTTTGCAATTAAAAATAATCCTAACCTAGAACTACAAATTGTTGTTTCGGCGAGTGCATTAATCGAAAAATATGGTTCCGTTGTTGAAATTATGAAAAAAGATGGTTTTCAACCTGATGATTTTGTTTATATGGTCATTGAAGGATCTAGTGCATCAACAACAGCTAAATCTACTGGATTAGCAGTTATGGAATTGGCAACGATTTTTCATAATAAAAGACCAGATATTGTTGTTAGTATTGCAGATAGATATGAAACTATGGCTACTGCAATTGCAGCATCCTATTCAAACATTCCATTGGCACATGTTCAAGGCGGTGAAGTGACTGGCTCAATTGATGAAAAGGTTCGGCATGCAATAACTAAATTATCTGATATTCATTTAGTTTCTAATGATGATTCTGCAAAGAGGGTAGAGAAATTAGGAGAATTGCGTAATAAAATATTTATTACAGGTTGTCCATCAATAGATTTGGCCAAAGATGTTAGTTTAGAGAATTTTGAAATTTTTAATCCTTTTAATAAATATTTAGGAATAGGTAATAAATTTAACATTGATAATAGTTATTACGTTATGATGCAACATCCTGTGACAACACAATATAAAAAAAGCGGGGAGCATATATTAGAAACTTTGAATTCATTAAAAGAATTAAATTTCCCGACATTTATATTTTGGCCTAATGTTGATGCTGGTACAGATATAATCTCAAAAAATTTGAGAATTTTTCTTAAAGAAGTAACAGAAAAAAAATTAAACTTTTACTTTTATAAAAATTTAAAGCCTAAAGATTTTTTAAGGCTTATTAATTCATGCAAATGTCTTATAGGAAATTCTAGTGTAGGAATTAGGGAAGCTTCTTACTTAGGTGTGCCAGTAGTAAATATAGGAGATAGGCAAAATAAAAGACAAAGACACAAAAATGTTATTGATGTGAATTATAACAAATTAGAAATACTAGATGCTATTTCTGTACAGCATTCAAAGGGTAAATATGTTAAGAGTAATTTGTATGGAAATGGAAATTCGGGCAATGAAATTGCAAAAGTATTAGAAACAGTAGAAATGTCAATTTCAAAAACAATTACATATTAAATGAATTATAATCCAAAATTTTCCATATGCATTCCCAATTATAATTATGGTAATTATATTGAGGCGACAATCAAAAGTGTTTTAGATCAGTCATTTCAAGACTTTGAAATTATTGTTTCCGATAATAAGTCTACGGATAATTCATTAGAAAAAATAAGAGCTTTTAAAGATGATAGAATAAAAATAATCGAAAATAACACAAATGTAGGCTTTGCTCCTAACCTACAAATAGTAACACAGCGCGCCAGAGGAAATTATATTAATTTGCTTTCCTCTGATGATATAATGTGTAAAAACGCACTTGAAATGTACTCAAAAGTTATTGATGAATTTGGTGAAAAATCGAATGAGATTATTTTTTTTAGCGATGTATATCATATTGATAGTATGGGTTCAGTTCTAAATGTTGTTCGTAGAGATATTAACTATTATAGCAGAAAATCATTTTACTCTGAATCCGATTATTTAAAATTAAAAAATGATGAATACAATTTATTTCCAAGTGAAAAAATTCTAGAAAGAGTTTTAAAAGATCTAAGAGCATTCGCGCCCTTTTTATCAATTATTTATTCTAAAAAAATGTGGGAAAAAGTTGAAGGATACAATGCATTAAGATTTGTGGGTCCAGATTTTTGGTTTAATTTAAAAATATTAGCGGAAAGCAAAAGTATTTGTTGCATAAACTCACCTTTGTTTAAGTACCGTGATCATCAAACTCTAAATGATGTTTCTCAAAATTCTAATATGAAACAACAAATAGATGATTATTTAAATACTCTTGAAATCAGCAATAGTTTATTAGAAAGATTTAATATATCAAGGGATGATTTAATCAATACATACGTAGAAAAATTATCACTTAACCGGTCATTATCATATTTTAGCCAAGGATTATATTTACAAGCAGTTAAAATTGTTTTTTTTTCTATAGCCACCTATCCAAAACAAACACTTTTTAGATTAAAATTAATTCCAATTATTTTCTTTATTTTAATTGGTCCATTATCTTACCCAATATCCAAATTATCTAAGTTCTTTCTACAATCTTTTTACAAAAACTCATAGCTTTTCAAAATGTGTGGTTTTGTAGGCAGAGTAACATTTAGAAATAATAATATTAACAATGATGTTATGCGAGAATCATTAGAGTTAATAAAGCATAGAGGACCAGATGAACAAAAGGTTAAAAAAGGTGATTTTTGGGAGTTTGGATTCTGCAGGTTGTCAATTCTTGATTTAACTAAAGATGGATCACAGCCTATGATGTCTCATGACAATAATTCAGTTTTATTATTTAATGGCGAAATCTATAATTATATTGAAATAAAAAAAGAATTACACTTAAACAATATTCTTCTTAAATCATCAGGTGATACTGAAGTTTTATTACGTTGGTTGGACTTTAAGGGTGTATCAGGGTTGAATAAAATAAATGGAATGTTTTCATTTGTATACCTAAATATCAGTAAAAGACAATTAGTTCTTGCTAGGGATAGAGTAGGGAAGAAACCTTTATTATACCATATAGATGAAGACTCTATAATATTTTCCTCAGAAATGAAATCTTTGTCTAATTTAAGTAAAGGAAATTTTGAAATTGATCATATAGCTATGAATCAATATTTTTGTTTTGGATATATACCTGCTCCAAGAACGATGTATAAAAAAGTAAAAAAACTTGAGCCAGGTAATTTTTTAAATATTAACAAAAATAATTTTATATATGAAAAACCAAAGAAATATTGGAATCTAAGTTATAAACCTCAATATAATTATTCATTCAACGATTGGATTGATTCCACTGAACACCTTTTAAGAAACTCAGTAAAAATTAGGCTCAATAGTGATGTGGGTATAGGTACATTTTTAAGTGGAGGGATTGATAGTAATTTGATCACTTATTTTGCTAATGAGTACCTTGATTATGATATTCAATCATTCACAATAGGGTTTAAAAATAGACATTATGATGAATCTAGGTTAGCTGAAAACTCAGCTCTGCAAATGAAAATTTCGAATGAAAATTTTATTCTAGATTTTTATAAAAGCGATATAGATATTAAAAATCTTGTGTATTTCTTTGACGAGCCATTTTGTGATCTATCATTAATTCCATCTTATATGTTATGCAAAAAAGCATCAAATTATGGGAAAGTATTTTTATCAGGTGACGGGGGTGATGAGGTGTTTTGCGGATATAAAAGATATTTCCATTACCAAAACTATAATTGGCTTGATTATATACCTAATTTTTTAAAGCGTACAGCTTCTAGATTCGATGGATTTTACAATAAACTTGGCAGGTTAAGTCTCAATAATGATGAAAGAAAAGTACTTCATCACCACCCTTATTTTGGTGATAAAAATAACTATCGAATAATAAATGATAAGTATAAAATTGACTCAAGTCTGGTAAGGTTAGATGATAAAGAATTTTATAATTCCAAAGAGAGCTACCCTATCTTATCTAAAATGCAGTTATATGATATAGAGAATTATTTATCTAATGATATTTTGACAAAAGTAGATAGGGCATCTATGGCAAACTCTATAGAAGTTAGGTCTCCCTTATTAGATTACAGATTAATGGAGCATTCATTATCTATACCCTCAAATTTTTACATTAAAAATAGATCTGGAAAACAAATTCTTAAATCAATAGCAAAAAGATATCTTAATAATGATGTCTTAAATTTTAAAAAGAAAGGGTTTAGTATACCTGAAAAAGATTGGTTATTAATTAATAAAAAAGAAATAATGAGAAATTATTTTGAGCCTGCAAAATTACATTCAAAAGAATATTATGATTTAAACCAAATTAAAGAGGTCTCAAATCAATTTTTTAAATATAACAATACTAGTTTAAGTAATTTAGTTTGGAAATTTATTATCTTTGAAGAGTGGTCAAGGCAATCAATAAGATAAAATTATAAAGAATGTTAATTTTTGATAAGATATTAATTACTTTAATTTGTATTTCTTTGACTCTTGAAAACACTTTACCTTTATTTTTCAGTCTTTCTTCATCCTTTATTGTTTATATAATATCGCTTATCTATATATTTTTCTTTAGGATTAAGGTATTTCTTTTACATTTAAGATTATCGTCCGTTAAGTTTATTTTTTTGTTTTTTATGGCTACAATTTTGACGGAGATAATGCACGAAAATTCAGATTTTTCTTATATATTTAGAAGCATTTTTATGATTATTGGTGCATTAGTATTTTCTACACTTAGTGTAAATATAAAGAATCAAAACTCGATCTTTTTAGCATTAATCTATGCAGGTTTATTATTAACCGTTTTTAATACGTTTACATTTATAAATATACTTTCAGGAGTATCGATTAATAGTATTTCAGAATCAACATACATAAAGAATGTGATATTTGGAGAACAAGTATATTTAAAAGACAATTTAAATAATATGGGATATAACCTATCTTTATTTAATATTGCTATTTTAAATTATTATTATAGAAGCAAAAGTGTTAAGAAAATATCTTTACTAATGCTTGGACTAGTTTTTTCGTTGGGTATTGTTGTCACTCTTTCTAGATCTGCTATATTGGTTTTTGTAATTAGTGTTTTAATCTTTTTAAAGAAAAATGATAAAATTTTTAAATCTTTACCAATATTGGTTGTTGCAACTCTTTTACTTTATGTTATCATTCCTGATATTGCCATTAACAGACTTACCGGTACAGTAAAATTAATTGATGAGTCTAGTGCTATTGATGATGTTAAGGATTCAAGATTTAAGTTGATATCATCTACTTTACATCACTTTTCAGCCGCAATGCCTTTTGGAGTAGGTCACGGTAATTATTTTGGCGATTGGGGTATTAATAGTCGATTTTATAAGTATAAAACTGCTAGAGTACATGGCACTCATAATCTATTTATTCAAATTTACTTTTTTTTTGGAATGCCATCGTTAATAATCTTCATTTTATGTTTATTAATAATTTTTATTGAACTAAGATCTTTTGCAGTTTATGAGAATAATTTTTTTCCCTACACCGTACTTATATTTTTAATCCTAATGTCTTTTTTTAATCACAATTTATATAATAAGATATATTCTCTATGTTTTGGCATTATATATGCAAATTTATTTAAAAGTAAATATGGCTTAAAAATTTAATAATTATATGTTAAATGATCAGATTATCAAAAAATAAAAATATTGTCATTTGTATAGGCTCTCTAGATAATGGAGGTACTGAAAAGCAATGTTTTTATTTATCTTCAGAATTATTAAAAAGGGGATATAAAATAACATTAATAGTTAGCAAAGAAAATTCAAACGATAATTTTTTATTTAAAAAATTTTCGAAATTAGATGTTCAACTTATTTTCTTAAAACAAAAATTTAAGTTTTTAAAAATATTGGAATTTAGAAATCATATTTTATCAATTAACCCACAAATAATTTTATGTTGCCAGTTATATTTAAATATAATTGGCTTTTTTTCATTCTTGCCTAAAAATATTAAAGTAGTTAGTTGGATAAGATTCCAACTAAATAATCAAGTTTTGAAAAGGAAAACATCAATCTTTACTAATCTAGCTTTTATGTGGCAAGATGGGTTTATCTTTAATTCAAATTATAGTCTTTTAAACTCGAAAAAGATTATTAAAAACATTAAAAATAAAAAATCATATTTAATAAACAATGGTTTAAAATTTGACAAAAATAAAAAATTATCCAAAAAAAATAAAAGCAACCTTTTTAAAATCGGTTATATTGGTCGAATTGATGAAAATAAAAATGTAATTACATTAATAAATGCGTACATGCGACTGTTTTCAGATGGGCATAAATTAAAATTATATATAATCGGTGATGGGCCATCAAAAAAAAAGGTTTTTGAAATTATTAAAAAGAATGAAAATATTTTTAAAAATGTAGAAATATTAAATTTTCAAGAAAATCTTAAAAATTATTATGAAAAACTAAATGTAATCTGTCTTCCTTCTATTACTGAAGGAACCTCAAATGTTATAATTGAGGCAATGGCAAATTACTGTCCAGTTATAACATCAAATGCAAAAGGAAATATCGAATTACTTGAAAAAGGTAAATATGGAACTATATTTGATCTTAATGATCCAAACTCACTATACGAAAAATTGTCAGAAATAATAAATGATAAAGATGAAAAAATTCAAATTAAAGCAAAAAATGCTTATAGTTATGTTAAAAATAAATTTTCTATGAAAAAAATGGTCGATGAGCATATTAATGTTTTTGATGATGTTTTGAAATAGATTTAAATGAACCTAAATAAAAACTTTTAATTAATATGATATATATTACTCTTAGAACGGTTATTTATTCATTTTTATTATTAAATATTATGAAGAGTCAAGAGTTTCAATTAGGTAGTTTCAGCCATCTTCAAAAAAAAATTAGAGATAATACTTATAATGTCAATAATTCCATCTCAATATTTGGACCAAATAGATTTAATGAAAAATATTCTCAGTCCACTGATAGCCTAAATAATTTTATTTATTTAGAATATGAAAATATATTATCCAAGAATATAAATATTCAAAAAGGTATAAGTTTTGGTAGCTATCTTTATTTAAATAGACACATTTTTCTTTTTTTAAATGCAAGGATTGTATCAGATCATTCTTTATTCCCTAGATTCACTGGATTGCCCAGAGAAATTTCTAGATTTGGATTTAATTCTGGTGAAACAGATTTAGCTGGTATCGGTTTTCAAAATAAAATGCATACTTTACAATTTGGACGAGGAAGACAAAGCTGGGGTGCCGGAAATGATATTAAACTAATAATTAGCGAATCATCTTCTCCTTATGAGTATTTTATGTATGAATTAAAACAAAAATATCTCAGAGCTAGATATTTTCATGGATTTTTAGAAAGAATTGATGGGTTTAATCGCTACATAAATGGTAAGGGTGTCGAATACTACTTGAGCAAAAAATCATCTATAAGTTTATCAGAAATTGTAATTTATAGTGGTTTAAATAGGAGTGTTGATTTTGCTTATTTTAATCCAGTCTCGTCGCATCTTGAAATAGAATTAAATGATCGCCAAAACTATGATGGGACTGGCAGCGGAAATGCAGCTTGGCAATTCTCAATTGATTCATTTATTAAACCTAATATTAGATTTTCATTTAATTATGTCATTGATGAATTTGTTATTGATCAATCAGAAAGAAGGTCTGGTAAAGTTAATTTGGATGCTTACTCAACTAAGCTTGTTTATTCTGCAGATACAAAAAAGTATGATTATTTAAATTATTATTTGAGTTTTATTAAAGTTGGTACACATACATTTAGACATGAATCAATATCTCCAAAACCAGGAGAAGAGGGAATTGGATTTAATAACTTTTCTCATAGAAATTTGCCGCTAGGATGGGATTATGGTAGTGATGGTTATGAAATTAAATTAGGTATTAATGTTTGCATCTTAAATACCTTTATTTTAAAAACGAATTATAGTCATGTAAGACATGGTAGTAATTCGCTTTTTAATGATCCTTATGGTCCATATTCAAATACTTTTAAAACTAATTTCCCAAGTGGAACAAAAAAATATTTTCAATTATTTTCAGGCATTATAAAATGGAAACATTCCAAAAATTTATACACATCACTTTCATTTAATATAACTAAAGAAAACAAAAAGAGTCATTTATATTTACTGCATTTAAAAAATACGTATGATTTTAATTTTTAAATAAATAGCCATTTATAAGATTTTATTATTATTGCTATAGTATTTCTTATTTTAAATGTATATAGCTAGAATCAGTGCCTAGCTTTACAGCTAAAAAATAAAACATAAAAATAAGTTCTATAATAAAAATGAAAAATAAAAAAAATATGAATGTTTTGGTGTGGGGTCTTGGTTATGTTGGAAGTGTGACATCTGCATGTTTAACTAAGATGGGTCACAGAGTATTTGGAATAGATACTAACCAAAAAAAAATAGACCTTCTAAATCAGCACATCTGTCCTATAAAAGAGCCAGGGCTTGAACCTTTATTAATCGAGGCTCTTAAAAATAACTACTTAAAAATTTCTACAAAGCCTCCAGACGATTTTAGTATTTTTGATTTTTCTATCATTTGTGTTGGAACACCTAGTTTGGAGGACGGTTCTCAAAATTTATCTTATGTTAAATCTGTTTGTGAAGAGATTGGATCTAAAATTAAACTTAGCAACAATTTTCACAATATCTTGATTCGTAGCACAATATTTCCGGGTACTACTGAAAGTATAGTAAAAAATGCAACCGAAAGAGCATCAAATAAAATAGCTGGTATTGATTTTGGATTGGTAATGAACCCTGAGTTTCTTAGGGAATCATCTGCAATTGAAGATTTTTTTAATCCGCCATACACAATTATTGGAGGAATTAATAAAAAATCTATGGAAAATGCTAGTCTGCTTTATGATTCAATTGATAGTAAAATACATCATGTGTCATTGAAAGAAGCAGAAATTCTTAAAATGGTCAATAATGCATTTCATGCTACTAAAATTAGCTTTGCAAATGAGGTTGGAAGATTGTGTTTAGAACTTGAAATTAACTCACAAAAAATAATGAGTTTAGTATGTGAAGATAAAAAACTAAATATATCAAACGCCTATCTTAAACCAGGATTTGCATTTGGAGGTTCGTGTTTACCTAAAGATCTTCGTGCATTAAACTATTTTGGCAAAGATAATAATATCCCTTTAGCACTTTTTGAATCGGTTCTTACCAGTAATGAGGAACATATTAATTTTATTACAGAAAAATTAAAAAATACTGGTCAAAAAATGTTCGGAATATTAGGTCTAAGTTTTAAACCTGGAACCGATGATTTAAGAGAATCGCCTACCATTCGGTTAATTAATAATATGATCAATTTAGGCCTAGAAGTATTAATCTATGATTTTAATGTTGATGTAGAAAATTTATTTGGTGCAAATAAAATTTACCTAAAAAGAATGATACCTAATTATCAAGACATAATAGTGAGTGATATTAATGATATATCTAGAAAGTGTAATCATATAATAATTTCAAATGATGATGATAATTATAGAAAATATTGCGATAATCTTAATAATGATTATGTAATAATTGAGTTATCAAAAATTCAAAGTATTTAGATATAAATGGCTGATAAATTCCCATTTCGAAAGATTTTAATTCTTACACAATACTTTAAACCAGAAATGGGCGCACCTCAAATAAGATTATCAGAGTTTTGTAAGGAGCTTGTTTCGCAAGGAATAGAAGTTAATGTTATCACTTGCATGCCAAATTACCCTGATGGAAAGGTTCATAAAAATTATAAATACCGAATATTTAAAAGTGAAATTATTGATGGTGTAAAAGTAAGAAGAGTAATTCATTACCCTGCCGTAGGTAGAAAGCCCGTTCGAAGGTTGTTAAGTTATTTTTCTTTTACTATTGTTTCAATCTTCCCATTAATTTTCTCAAAAAAAATGGATCTCATTTTCGTTGAAGCTCAACCTATAATTCTTGCCTTTCCCGCTTTGCTTGTAAAATTAATAAGGGGTACTCCATATATCTACAATACGCCCGATTTACAAATAGAATATGCAGATGAAAAAAAGTGGGTTAAGATTAGCCTTTTGATAAAGTTCGCAAAATGGATTGAAAAATTATTAATGAAAAATTCTTTTTCAGTTACTACAGTAACGCATAGCTTCATTAGATATTTTATTAAATACAGATCAATTAGCGAATCAATTATGTCATTCTTACCCAATGGGGCTGATACAAAATTTTTAAAACCCATTGAAAGTAATTCTCAATTAAGAAATAAATTTAATTTGGAAAACAAAATTATATTTTCATATGTGGGTACTCATTCATCATATCAAGGTTTAGAAACTATAATATATGCTGCTAAAATTTTAATGAGTAGTGATAATATTGCAATATTAATGATAGGCAAAGGATCAGAGAGAGGAAAATTAAAAGAATTAGCAAAAAAATTGAAAATTAATAATGTGCATTTTTTTCAAAGTCCATATGATGAGATGGATAAACTAATGTCAATTACTTATGCAAGTATTGTCACTTTAAGAGATGTGCCGAGTGCTAGAAGGATGAGATTATCTAAAGCAATACCTCCAATTTCATGTGGCGTCCCTGTTCTTTATGCTGGTTATGGGGAAACTTTAGATATTCTTTTAAAGTATAAAGCTGGTATTGCTGTTGAACCAGAGAATCCAGATGATCTAGCAAAAAAAATTATAAAACTAGCTTATGATAAAGATTTAAGAGCTGAAATGAGTAGAAATTGTCGTACCTTGGCTAAAGAAAACTTTGATTGGAAGACGATCATAAATAATTGGCAAAATCAAATTACTAATATTAGTAAAAATGAAAATCCAAAAATCAACGGGTTATAAATATGTTAAGCTATTAAATTTTTTAAATAAAATTTTATACGCATCTTACTAGTTTTGCACATTTTATAAAGAAATATTTATTTTCATATTATCATATCAAAATGTATTAAGGTTATTTACTAAAAAATTGATATTTTGATTTATATGTTAGGTATACAATTCTCATTTAGAGCCTTTGTTTTATATAATACTAATATTCAAATTAATATGATTTAGTTTTAAAATATGATGCTATCTCCATATTTTTGTTAAATCACGCCCGATACATTCTGAGAAATCATTAATCTCTTTATCAAATGATAATAGATTTTTTAAGCTATTATAGGATATTTTTTTTTCGTAGGGTTTATGTAAGATTTTATCGACAATTTTATTTTTTTTTAATTTTTGTAAAAGATCTAAGTAGTCTTTTTTTCTAAGCCAATCAGACCCTATCCTCTTTATTTTTGCAAGTGATTGGTTTTTAATCGTTTTTTTTGAATTAACTTTATCTAAAATAATATTAGAAAAATCTTCGCAACCTAAAAAGCTTTGCAGTTCTAGGAAAAATAATTCTGGTTGTTCAAATATTTCTTCAAAAATAAATATTTTGTAATTTGATCCAAAATTTTCTTTGTATGGTTTATATAATTTTTTGTAATTAGCTCTTGTAATTAAGTCAGGATTTTCTTTAACTGCCAAATTAAAGGGCAGATCAATATCTAGATAGCCTGCTTGTCTTCGATAGTCGTATACGCTCATTGTATAATGATATGGGTTTCTAAAAATACTAAATAATTTAATTTTTGGATAAAATTTTAATATCCTAGTTATCACTTTTTTATCATAAATATATTGAGTGCAGAGTTCTCCATTTATTCTGTTACGGTGTATAAAATTGGACTCGTACCATTTTATACCTTTTTCAAAATTATTATTAAAAAAGTTTAATTCTTTTGAATAAGGTAGACCTATAGAATCATTTAATAGAAGATTTTCGTATAAAAAAGTACTGCCACTTCTTCCTGGACCAATATAAATAAAGTCAACTTTCAAAATTATAAATTTTTATTAATTTCTTTTTTATAAAATTTATTTCTATATCGTGAACATAATTGCTGTAATCAAAATATTTACTGTAATATTTAGTAATATGATGTTTTATTTCATTTATGTTATCTGAAACTAAGCAACTACTCAATTTTGATAACCTTTCAATTGCATCCTCAGAAACTGAACTAATTATTTTACAATTACAAAAAAGAGCTTCTTTAAGTACATTACTAGATCCTTCATGTAATGAAGTTATTAATAAATATTCACTAGCTGAATAATAATACCTCATAATTTTGTGTTCAATATTGTTAGCATATAATATTTTGAAATTTTTTGGTAATGTTTTCTCAATTTCTTCAGCTTTACTAAAATTTTTAACCCATCGATTATTATCTACTGGTCCTTTTTTATTTAGGAATAGTATATAATAAATGTCTTTTTCAAGATTTAGTTTATTTTTGGCTTCAATCCTATCTATTTCAAAAAATTTTTTCTGATTAACTCCATTTGGTAGTACGTGAATTTTTGGAAGAATTGATTTTGGCAACTTTTTTTTCATAAAAGATGCTTTTATAATGATCTTTTTTGTTAAGTATGAAGAAATAATAGAAAATAATCTACTTATTTTTCCTGAAATAGTTTTTCTCCCGTACTTATTATAATTACCAAGAAGGTCGCTTCCACAAAATGAAATTATTGTGTTATTTTTAATAAATATAATTGAAGTTATAAGGCCTAAAATACCTCCCCATAAGCAATGAATAGCATGAAAATCATTACCTTTTAATTTATTTAAATCATTAAAGATTTTAATTAAGGAATATATCGATTTTCTATTAGGATTTGATTCATATATAACTAGATTAAAATCTTCTTTTAATGAATCAATTTGCTCAGAAGCCCAAGTTGGTATTGATCCATTTTTTTTTAAAGGAACAATTATTAATATGTTTTTCATTTAGATTTAGATACTAAATATTATTTGAAAATTCATTTAATTAATGGTTCGCTAATATATCAGTACGATTAATTAGCAAAATTATAGGTATAACATTATGATTTTTTATTAATCTTTTAAAATTAAATTTTAATTACAATATTACAACTTATATCATATATAAAATGATTCCATCTATATAAATTGTTATCAATTTATACTTAAATTAATATTCTATTATTTTTATAAAAAATGCATATTCCTTTTCATAGACCAATAACGCCTAGAAGTTTTGATGAAATATATAACAATTCAATTAAACAAGGTTGGTTAACAACAGGTCCTAATGTAAAATCATTTGAGAATTCATTAAGTGACTATATGAATTCCAATTATGTTGTAGCATTAAATTCTTGTACTGCAGCACTTCATCTTGCACTATTATCTCAAAATTTTAAATCTGGAGATAAATTCATTGCGCCTACTCATACTTTTGTAGCATCGGTAGAGGTTGGAGAGTATTTAGGTATGGAACCAGTATTAATTGATTCTAATCAAAGTGGATTCAATATCGATTTAAACATTGTTGAGGATAAATTAAAAAAGGAAAAAAAAATTAAAGCTGCTATTGTTGTTCACTTTGCTGGAAAATCAATAGATAGGGAAAGTTTATTTTTTTTATGTAGTAAGTATAATATTTTTTTGCTGGAAGATAGCGCTCACGCTTTGGAGATTAAATTCAATAATAATTATGATAATGATCTACACGCACTTGCTCTATCTTTTTATGCTAATAAAAATATCACAACTGGAGGAGAGGGGGGTGCTATGGTAACCAATAGTAAAAAAATTGCTGAAACAGTAAGAAAATTATCTCTTCACGGTATGTCAAAAGATGGTTGGAAAAGATTTAAGGTTGGATCAAAATGGGGTTATGATGTATCTATGCTGGGTTATAAATATAATATGACTGATTTGTCTGCATCTTTTGGAATTTCTCAGCTCAAACATGTTGAAAAATGGGCGAAAATTAGGTATGAAATTGCAAATTATTATAATGGCTCGTTAAAACATATTGAAGGGATTTCACTTCCGAAAATTCAAAGAAATAATCATGCTTGGCATCTTTATATTATATCCATAAATGAAAAATTATGGAAAATTAATAGAGACGAGATAATAGAATTGCTAAATGAAGCTGGTATTGGAACATCAGTGCATTACAAACCTGTACATATGCATTCATATTACATTAAAAAATATGGATATAAAAATATAGATTTCCCTAGATCATCTAAATTATTTAAATCAATAATTTCATTGCCTTTTTTTCCAGATCTAAAACAAAAGGAAAAAAGTCATATTGTTGAGACAATCGATCAAATTTGGTTAAACAATAAATTATGATTTTTTGATGGAAATAATATCAAGATTTTTATCTTTTTGCTTTATAATCATATTACTACCGATACTGATTTTTGTTAGTGTATTAAGTATTTTTTTTCAAGGAAGACCTATATTATTTTACCAAAAAAGATACGGCTTTAATTTTAAAACTTTTTACATTATAAAATTTAGAACTATGAATAAAAATAATGGGATAAGTATTACAGAATACAATGATAATCGAATTACACATTTTGGTAAATTCCTTAGAGCATATAAAATTGATGAATTAACACAACTTTTTAATATTTTAAAAGGTGATATGCGTTTTATAGGACCTAGACCTGAATCATCTCCATATTTTAATGAGCATGATTTTTCATTTTTAAGAAAAATAAAACCTGGGCTTTCAGATTATGCATCTATAATTCTCAGGAATGAGAGTAAAATTCTTTTTAAAATAGGCGGTGAAGATCCATATAAAAAATTATTACCAATGAAATTAGAGCTAGCTAAATATTATGCTAGAAATAAAAGTTTCTTTTTAGATTTGAAACTTGTTTTTATTACTATCATCTCTATTTTAAATTCTAGTTATCCTTTAAAAAAATTTATCATTCCAATGTTAGAAAAAGATTTACCTGATGTGAAAAGCTTTTGTGAGTCTTATGTTTTCGAATGATTAGAAATTAAAATATAATTAACATCATATTGTATGCTTGGGCTAATACACAAAAACAGAATATTTTTAATTATACTTGATATAGTAATAATATCTATATCGCTGATTGGGAGTATATTATTTAGATTTGATTTTAATTTCCATCCTAGTCTAATTGAAATACTGAAGTTTGAAGCCTACTTTTTATTTATTTTTACTAAACTTTTTTGGTTTCATTTTTTTGGTATATATCAGGGTATGTGGCGTTATGCTAGTATTTGGGATATTCTAAATATAATTAAATCTAATCTTGCTAGCAGTCTTGTAATTTCTTTTTTTGTTTATTTCTTTATTGGTTTTGATAATTTTTCAGATTCTCTTTTATTTATTGATTTAATTTTATGTATTTCGCTTATTTGTTTATCTAGACTTGCAATTAAAATTTATTTTGCAAAACAACTTACTTTTCTTCGCTCAAAAACTAGATCTGTAAAAAAAAATATTTTATTAATTGGTGCAGGTTATAGCGGACAAAATATTCTTAGACAATCCCTCCAAGGCGAATTAAACCCTATAAAAATTGTAGGATTTTTAGATGATGATCCAAAAAAAATTGGACGAAGGTTGAATGGTGTTCTTGTAATCAATTCAATCAACAAACTTTCATCAATATCTGTTCATTATGATGAGATTTACATTTGTGTACCGAGCGCAGATCGATTGCAGATGAGAAAAATAATTGATGAGTGTAAAAAGACTTCTAAACCATTTAAAACTTTACCCTCAATTTCAGAACTAATTGAGGGAAAGATTTCTATTTCTCAGTTTAGAGATGTTTCAATTATCGATTTATTAGGAAGAGAGGAAGTTAGGTTAGATAAAAATTCAATTAATAATTATTTAACTGGTAAAATAATACTAGTAACAGGTGGTGGCGGGAGTATTGGCTCAGAACTAGTAAGACAATGTGTTAAATATGATCCATCTTTGATGATAATTATAGATATAAGTGAATTTAATTTATTCAAAATTGAGCGTGAAATAATAGCTTTAAAATCTAAAGTAACATTCAAACCGATTTTATCTGATATAAGAGATTATTCAGGTATAGAGCAAATTTTTAATGAATATAAGCCCGAGGTGATTTTTCATGCGGCTGCTTATAAGCATGTTCCAATGCAAGAGCAATTCCCTTGGGAAGCAATAAAAACAAATATATTTGGCACTGAAAATTTATCTAAACTATCTTTAAAGTATGGTGTTGAAAAGTTTGTATTAGTTAGTACAGATAAAGCAGTAAAGCCAGCTAACGTTATGGGAGCGACGAAGAGGATTGCGGAAATGATCATACAGAATCTAACTATCTCTGGTAGCAATACTGAATTTATGGCTGTTAGATTTGGTAATGTACTAGGCAGCTCTGGAAGCGTGATCCCTATTTTCCAAGAACAGATTAAAAATGGTGGTCCAGTCACAATAACAGATCCAGAAATGCAAAGGTTTTTTATGTCCATCCCAGAAGCCAGTCAGCTTATCTTACAAGCAGGGTCATTAGGCAATGGAGGTGAGGTCTTTATTTTAGATATGGGTGAGCCAATTAAGATAATTGATATAGCAAATGAATTGATTAGGTTGTCTGGATTTATTCCTAATGAAGATATACATATTGAAATTACAGGATCTAGGCCAGGTGAGAAAAAGGTTGAAGAATTATCATTGCCATCTGAATTTTTAAATAAAACGAAACATGATAAAATTTTAGTCTTCAATAATAATTTATCCAAAGAAAAATTAAAAAATGTTATTAGAGGAGTGGAGGATCTTAAAAATAAAATTTCAAATAATAGAGTTCCAGAAAAAATAAGGATGTATTTATCGAAGATTTTACCAGAATTTAAGCCAATAAATGGTAGTAGCTCTGAAAAAATTTATGATAAAGATGAGGAAATAGAAGCTTAAAATATACTAGTAATTCTAAGTTTTATAATTTTACTTAGGATTTTAAATCCGTCCGAAAATTTAATTTTTTTTCCTTGATCAGAAGACCTTCTATTATAATCGACAAGAAATTGTATTGTTTCTATTTTTTTTAAGCATATTTTAGAGAGAATTTCAACTTCTATATTAAAACCATTGCTTTCAATTTTTAATGATTCTAAAATATCTTTTTTAATGATTTTTAAACAACAAAGCACATCGTAATGTTTCGTGTTGAAAAGTACATTAAAAATAGTATTCAATAAAAAATTACCTATTAGTTCGGGTCTTAGTGAAATTTTTTTTTCATACCATCTACATCCTAAAAGAGTTTTACATTTATTTTTCTCAAAAATTTTAATAAAATTAGGAATATCGCTAACATTAATTTCCAGGTCTCCATCAATCAATATTATATTTTCATATAGAGCCTTAGTTATGCCTTTCCTAATGGAGTATCCTTTTCCTCTATTTTTTTTATTTTTTAAAATGTGAAATCTTGTTTGATTAGATAAAATTTTTTCTGTTGTATCATTACTGCCATCATTAATGATAATTATTTGATAATTTTCACTTAGATCATTGAGTCTTTTAATTAGTTCAGGAAGGATTACTCCCTCATTGTATATAGGAATAATTATTGAATAGTTCATAAGTTAATTGAACACTTCAAAATAGATTTAGCAAGATGGATATTATGCAGTAGTGGTTATCCTTGGCCTAATTTTTTTATATGTTTATAATTTTTATTATTAAAAACATTTCTAGTGTCGATTATAAGAACGCTATTTTCAGCTAATAAATCATAATCAACATCCGAGTGATTAGTAATAACTACGCAAGCATCATAAGATTTTATTGTAGAAATATTAAAATCAATCGAATTCAAATTTATTGCATTAAAACTTAGATTTTTTACAAAAGGGTCATAATAATGAACCTTGGCTCCAGATTGGTTAAGTAATTCAATGATATCTAGCGCGGGGGATTCCCTGCAATCATCAATATCAGGCTTATATGCTACTCCAGAAATTAATATTTTACTACCATTAATAGATTTTTCTTGCTCATTCAAACTCGAACTAATTAAATCGATGACATGTTTAGGCATATGAGTATTTATTTCACCAGCTAATTTTATAAACCTTGCATCGTAATCTAACGTTTTTAGTTTCCAAGATAAATAATATGGATCTATTGGAATACAATGTCCTCCTAAACCGGGGCCAGGAGTAAATTTCATAAAACCGAAAGGTTTAGTGGCTGCCGCATCGATTACTTCCCACGCATCGACTCCTAATTTTTCGCACATAATTGCTACTTCATTCGCTAATCCAATATTAATTGCTCTAAATGTGTTTTCTAACAATTTTACCATTTCAGCAGTTTCAGGCGAGCTAACAACAACTACCTCTTTTATTATTTTTGAATATAATTGCTTTCCAATTTTTGAACATTTTGCAGTTATTCCACCAATCACCTTAGGTGTGTTGCTAGTATTGTATATTTTGTTGCCTGGGTCTATTCTTTCAGGACTAAAGCACAGAGAAATATTTTTTCCAAGTACTAATTCATCATTCTCTATATATGGAAGAATTAGCTCCTTAGTACTTCCAGGGTAGGTAGTGCTTTCTAGTATTATTATCATATCTTTATGTATATATCTTTGTATTTTATCCATAACTGAAACTATATGGGAAATATCCGGATTCTTCTCTTTATTTAGAGGTGTGGGTACGCAAATGGAAATTGCGTCTAAATTACTGACGCAACTAAAATCATTTGTAGCATTGAAAGAGCCTTTTTTGACTGATTCTTCTAATATTTCGTCACTTACATCTCTAATATAATTTTTACCAGAGTTCAATAAAGAAATTTTATCCTCATTTATATCTATTCCTTGGACAATAAAACCAGCATTTACAAATTCCATTGCGAGGGGTAAGCCTACATATCCCAATCCAATAACGCCAATTCTGGCAGATTGATCGTTAATTTTTCTCGTTAACTTCATTTTTTTCCTAAGATTAATTTATTCTATTTTTTGGCCTAGAAACTTATTCTAAAATTTTGTTTTTAGCATACGTAAATTTTAATGTTTATAAATTATTAATTATGTTTAAAAACATCGACAAAAGAATACGTTTTTCTATCGGATTAGTGTTCATTATTGGCTCTTTATTTGGCGGTTTAGTTGGCTATGATTTGAAGTCAATTGGGCAGCAATATAATCATATATGGGTATTATCAATTATTGCCCTTTATGCTGGTTTTGATTGGATTTCTAAATCATTCAATGACTAATTATCAACTAAAATCAATTAATCCAAAAAATAACACAATTATAAACAGTTGGGATATTCTTTCTAAAAGCGAAATAAACACTATCATTGATAAAACTGCTGATGCGCAATTAGACTGGAAATTTTTAGACTTAAATTTTAGAACGGATTTAATTAAGGATTTAGCTGATGTCATTAAGGGGAAAGCAAAAGAGCTAAGTATTTTAATTGCGGATGAAATGGGGAAGCCTATTAAACAAGGTATGGCGGAAATGGACAAGTGTTCCTGGCTTTGCAATTACTACGTAAAAAATGCTCAAAATTTTTTAATTAGTCAAGAGGTTGAATCTGAATTTTACAAAAGCTATGTTTCATTTCAGCCTATTGGAATAGTTTTAGGAATTATGCCCTGGAACTTTCCATTTTGGCAAGTTTTCAGATTTGCCATACCATCTCTAATTGTAGGTAATGGTGTTTTATTAAAGCATGCTTCGAATGTGCAAGGATGTGCAAATGCAATTGAATCTTGTTTTATCGAAGCTGGGTTTCCTAATTATATTTTCAAAAATCTGCAAATACCTAATTCATTAGTTAAGAGCGTTATTGAAAATGAACACATTCAGGGTGTAGCTTTAACAGGAAGCACTAATGCAGGAAGAGCAGTTGCGAAAATAACTGGTGAAAACCTAAAAAAAACTGTTCTTGAACTAGGAGGAAATGATCCTTATATAATCTTTAAAGATGCTAATATAGATAAAGCTATTGAATCTTGTATTGAAGGAAGAATATTAAACGGCGGCCAAAGCTGTATATCAGCAAAAAGATTAATAGTTACAAAAAATAATATTAAAATATTTGCTAAGAAATTAATTTACCAGCTTGGCTTAAAAGTTGTAGGAGACCCTCACGATGATGTAGATATGGGACCTTTAGTTTCATTATCTTCTAGAGCCGAGGTGCATAAAATGGTTGAAGAATCTATAAGTATGGGTGCAAAATTAAATCTTGGAGGAGAGATCACAAGTTCTGATGGAGCCTATTATCCAATCACTGTTCTTTCTGAAGTTAAGCCCGGGATGCCAGCGTTTGATGAAGAGATTTTTGGACCTGTTTTTTCGATCATTAAGGCAAATGATGATGACCATGCTATTAGTTTAGCAAATGAATGTAAATATGGTCTAGGAGCAGCAGTTTTTACTTCGAATATTAAATTTGGAGAAAAAATAGCTAATGAAAAAATTCAAGCTGGTTTATGTTTCGTTAATGATTATGTTAAATCTGATCCAAGACTGCCTTTTGGAGGGATTAAATCATCTGGATATGGTAGAGAATTATCTAGCTATGGATTAATGGAATTCATTAATATTAAAACAATAGTAGTTGAGAATTGTAAATAATAAAAACTTAAAATGATGAAAAATATTTTATTATTATTGATGTTGATTTTTTCATTATCTTTTTCCCAAGAAAATCGTTTATTCTGGGACGGTCGTGAATGGAATGAAATCAGAAAGAAGTCAAATTTTGTTGATGAAGTTGAATATAAGATAAAAAGCGCTCACATAAATGGAGTTCTTGATGGAAGATTATATGGGTATCTCAAAACCTGGTCAGAAAATCCAACTCTTGCTAATGAGGTTTTTGGAGAACAGGTTGATTATTTAACTGTCAGGGAAACTATTAAAAGTTTAAACCATTTTTATAAAGATCCATTAAATAGTTATATACCAATACCATCCGCTATAATTATAGCGAACCTTTATGGTAAAAGAGTTCCTATTAATATTATTGAAAAATATATAAAAGATTCTAGAGACTGGGTAAATACCCTCACCCTGGAACTTGATACTCTTAATTACAGTAAATTAATTGAAAACAAATATTTAAAGTATAAAATTAAAAATTAGTCTATTCTTATAAATCCAATTTCAGGATGCCAGGTAAAAACTCTAGATTCACCAATAAATCTTATCTTAGATACTAAAAATTCATAAGTGTTCGGCTTGTTGTTTTTCGGTTTATGAAATGATATGCTTCTTGTAGTGGAAAAACCTTTTTGTAGGGGTGGCTCATAGCCATATATCAATACTAATCGTTTTTCATCAACAAGTTCTTCATTAAAGTCTTTCTCAATTACAAAGCCTTCAACATAGTCTAATGGTTTATCCATCAAGTTGGTAATTTGTATATTAACCATCGTTCTGCTATCGTTAACTAATCTAGTTCTAAGTTCTAATTCAAAAGGAGTTGTAACTTGAGCTGTTAAAACGGATAATAAATATATTATGATAGCTTTAAATTTTCGCATGTCAATTATTGTATTAAATTAAGAATAAATTATTTTTGATAAAAATGTACTCAAGAATTTATTTTATTCTTTTATTTTTATTTTCGAATGCATTTGGGCAAGTAAAAGTTGGAGAGTGGAGCGCTTACACTAGTCCTTTAAAAATAAATGAAACAATTATTACTGGTGACTCAATTATTTGTGCAACTAGCGGAGGTCTATTAGTTAAGAGTAAATACGGTTTTAACACTCTTACAACTATAGATGGTCTTTATGGCGTTGATTTATCAATCATTGAAAAAGATACTTTTGGAAACCTTTGGTTAGGTGGTAATACACCGCTTGGCTTTATACAAATTTACAACTTTAATATTGGATCAGTTGAAATTTTTGATTTCGGGCTTACTCAAATAACTGATTTTTATATTGATGGTGAAAACGCGTTTGCAGCTTTCATTGATGGCCAGGATGTAGGAATAGTAAAATTTGTTTATTCAAATAATAATTGGTCATACAGGGATATTTATCGAAACTTTCCAGTTACAATAGATGAAATAACTGGTATTGAAATATTGCAGACAACATTAGGTTCTGAAAAAAATATATTTTTAGCAACTAATGTGGGATTATTCTTAGGAAATATTTCAACAAATTTAAAGGATCCTAATAATTGGGAAAGAGGTTTTTGCTGTTTTGAAAATAGCCCAATCAAAGCAATGACTAGATATTTAGAAGGAATAGCCTTTATATTTAGTGCAACTGATAATGATCCAGCCAGGATTTTTTACATATATCCAAATGAAGAATTTTATATTTCTAGAAACCTTGATATTGCGCTTCCTATTGAATTTGATGAAATGATTTTTGATAATGATGATTATCTGGTGGGTATTAAAAATAAAAATATTTATTCACAAAGGAATGGTTTTTCTCCAAAAATTCTATCAGTTGAGCTAAATGATTTAGTATTAGGTTTAAATCAAGAAATAATTATTGGTTCAGATTTAGGTCTTAAAACATTATCGGTAAATATGGAAATTTTATCATTTATACCAAATGCACCATCATCATCAAAGTTTACAGCACTGAAGGTCCTAAGTGATGGTAGGTTAGTTGGAGCAAATTCGAATGGTTTAAGTATTAAAGATTTTAATGGCTGGCGTAATATATTAGAAGTAAAAGTTAACGGGTCTGTTAATATTAATTCATACTATGATTATAATGAATTTATAGCTGATACAATCCCATATGATTTTGGAGATGCTGTTGCGGATATCGAGGAAGGTCCAGATGGTTTAGTTTACATTGCTATTGAAGGGACATATCCCACTTTTTCAAACCCAGATAGACAGGGGGGTGGAGTATTGGTTTTAGATATAGATGACCCCTCCAATATTGCAGTAATAGACACATCAATTTTTTCTTATTATACTTCTAGTAGTTCTAATAGGCCATATATAGTGATAAAAGACATAGAGTTTGATCATTTAGGAAATTTTTGGGTAGCTAATGCTTATGCAATCAATAAAAACGCACCAATTCATGTGAGAAGTGTTGATAATATTTGGAGATCATATGGTTCTTCAGAAACTTCAACTAAAATTAGTCAGTCACCCATTTCACTTGCATTCGACAATTGGTCAAGGCCTTGGTTTGGAGCATTTAAAGCAGAAGAAGCTAATTTAGGAGTTTATCCAGATGGCGGAATATTTGTTTTAGATTATGAAGGTGATGCCTCACGACCATCAGATTTTTTTTGGCAAAGTATAATATATAATACCACTATATGGTCAATAGGCTTTAGTGGTAATAGATTGTATTATTTAACAACTAAAGGTCTGAATTATTTTGATATTAATAATGGACAAAATCCCGTTGTTGGTGAAAATTTATTTTCCTATTTCCCAAACATATCATTTGGTGGAGGTTCAAAAGTTAAAGTTGATAAGCAAGGCAATATATGGACTACTTCAACGACTCAGGGCATACACGTTTTGCTTGAAAATACAACATATTGGCCTACAATAAATGGATTAAGACAAAATAATAGTCCATTGCTTTCAGATGAGATTTATGATATTGATTTTGATGAAGATCGAAAATTAGCCTATATAGCTACAAGTAAAGGTATTAGCGTATTAAAAATTCCTTTTGGTGAAAGTTATGATGGTTACAATAAAATAAAGATTTTTCCAAGTCCTTTTAAGCTGAGTAAGCATGAATATTTGATAGCTGATGGTCTACCATTTAATTCTTCAATGAAGGTTCTAGCACTTGATGGAATGGTGATTAGAGATATTAAAAGTAATGGGTTAGCAATTGATGGAGATCAACTAAAATGGGACGGCAAAAACAATAATGGCGATTTTGTATCTAGTGGCGTTTATTTACTTTCTATCATTGGTTCAAACGGGATAAATACTTTTGAGAAAATAACTGTTATTGGTAATTAACTCAAAAAACCAGTGAATTATAATTTTAATTCACTGGGGTGATTAAACTATTTTGCTAATGATTTCCCAGTCGAACCTAAATCAGCAAATGCCTCATCAAGTCTATCACCCATACTAATTTCAGCGTTTCTTAGTACTTTTCTGGGATCATACAACTTTTTATATGGCGTACCATCATCAGGGTCTATTTGGTGTAGGAATGCCTTTGGGTTACTTTGAACATATTCTCCAATGGCTTTTGAAAATGCAAATTGAGTGTCAGTATCAATATTCATTTTGAAAACACCATAGCTTATTGCTGTAGAAATCTTCTCTTTTTCAGATCCAGATCCACCGTGGAAAACTAAGTCAAGTGGCTTACTTTCAGTTTTGCATTTTTCTTCAATCAGGTCTTGAGAGTTTTTAAGGATCTCTGGGCGAAGTTTAACATTTCCTGGTTTATAAACCCCATGCACATTACCAAATGAGGCTGCTAAGCTAAAATGGCCGACTGGTGACAATAGTTCCCATGCTTGCAAGCAATCTTCTGGTTGCGTGTATAAAAGAGGATTATCTGCACCTATATCATCATCAGATCCGACTCCATCTTCCTCGCCGCCCGTAACGCCAAGTTCTATTTCGAGACTAAGTCCAATTTTAGACATTCTTCTTAGAAGTCTCTTACTTTCAGACAAATTGAATTCTATTTCTTCAGCCGAAAGGTCTAACATATGAGAACTGAAAAGAGGTCTATTGTGTAGTTCAAAATGCTTTTCACTATGATCGACTAGTGCTTCTACCCACGGTATGAGACCTTTATTTGCATGATCAGTATGTAAAATAACACAAATGCCATATTTTTCTGCAAGAAGATGAACGTGTTGAGCAGCTGAGACAGTCCCTAATACTTTAGCTTCAAAGCTATCTTCCAATCCAAAACCAGCAAAAAATTGTCCACCGCTATTTGAAAATTGAATTATAATATCCGATTTATTTTTCGCAGCAGCCTCCATAGCTGAGTTAATTGAATTTGTTCCAACCACATTAACTGCTGGAAGAGCATATTCTCCGTTTTTTGCAGCTCTAACTAGTTTTAAATAATCTTCGCCTGTTACTACACCTGGTTTGAGAGATTCTGACATGTCTGATTCCTAAATTTTAATTTTTGTTAGTAGATTAATGTTTAATTTTAGCAATGAATTACGCAGATTTTATATTATTTTTAAGAATTTAATTAAATAACGTTTGAGAAATTAAAATAAGCTATTAATTTTAGTTGCGTTTTAAATAATTAAAATAATAATCAATAAAATCAGTATGAAAGTTTCATTATATAAAATTTTCGACCTAGAAGAAATTATCTTTAGTTCTCTGATCTTATCAATTGTTATTGATATTATTATCGCTTAGCAGGTTGCTAAATAATTAAAATTCAAAAGGCGGCCAGTTAAGTAGATAAGACACCTCTTAACCTTTCTCCATTGAATTTCAATTTTAATTTTTAAAAGTCGATTACATAATGAGATCAGATTTAGTAAAGAAAGGTTTTGATAAAGCTCCCCATCGAAGTTTACTTCGGGCTACAGGTCAAATTAAAAGTGATAATGATTTTGAAAAACCTTTTATTGGTATTGCAAACTCTTACATAGATTTAATACCAGGTCATGTTCATCTTCAAAAATTCGGTGCAACCGCAAAAGATGCTGTCAGATTAGCAGGAGGTGTGCCATTTGAGTTTAATACTATAGGTGTCGATGATGGTATAGCTATGGGGCACATAGGTATGAGGTACTCCTTAGCCAGCCGTGAGCTTATAGCAGATAGTGTAGAAACTGTAGCTGAGTCTCATCGCTTGGATGGTCTTATATGTATTTCAAATTGTGATAAGATTGTCCCTGGAATGTTTATGGCAGCTATGAGAATAAATATACCTACAATTTTCGTTTCTGGTGGTCCTATGCAGGCAGGGGTTGATAAAAACGGACAAAAAATAGATCTTGTATCTGTTTTTGAGGGAGTCGGTAAGTATAATGCTGGTCAAATAAATGATGATGAACTTAAAGACCTTGAGGAGAATGGTTGCCCAACATGTGGGTCTTGTTCTGGGATGTTTACAGCCAATTCAATGAATTGCCTTATGGAAGTCTTGGGCTTAGCGTTACCGGGTAATGGAACAATATTAGCTACTGATCCTTCTAGGCTTGATTTGGTCAAAAAAGCGGGTGAAATAATTATGGATCTTGTGTCAAAAGATATCAAACCTAGGGATATCGTTAATAATGATACAATTTCGAATGCCTTTGCTTTAGATATGGCAATGGGCGGTAGTACAAATACTGTTCTTCATACTTTAGCTGCATCCATTGAAGGCGAGCTGACCTTTGATATGTCAATGATCAATGAAATAAGTTCCAAAACGCCTTATTTATGTAAAGTAAGTCCAGCAACTCCGAATGTGCATATGGAGGATGTTTTAAATGCTGGTGGTATTTCTGCTATATTAAAAGAATTATCAAAAAAAGAAGATGTTTTAAATTTAGACAGGCCTACCATAACAGGAAAAACTTTGGGTGAGACTATAAAATCTGCAAAAAATCTAAATGAAAATATAATTCGAACTGTTAAAAATCCATTTTCAGAAGAAGGTGGATTAGCTGTTTTATATGGCAATATAGCTCCAAATGGCTCTATTGTAAAAACTGGTGCTGTGGCTGAAGATATGCTATATCACACCGGGCCAGCAAGAATTTATGAGTCTCAAGATGACGCTATAAATGCGATACATAGTGGTGAGGTTTTACCTGGAGATGTTGTTGTGATTCGCTATGAAGGTCCAAAAGGAGGCCCAGGAATGCCTGAAATGCTTGCTCCAACTAGTGCGATTATGGGTATGGGGCTTGGCTCTAAAGTGGCATTAATAACTGATGGTCGTTTTTCTGGCGGCACCAGAGGTGCTTGCATAGGGCATATTTCACCTGAAGCAGCATCTGGCGGACCTATAGCTATCATAAAGGAAAAGGATGAGATTGAAATTGACATTATAAATCGAAAAATCAATCTAAATATTGATCAAAAAATTTTTGATAATCGTATGAAAAGTATTGAAAAATTTGAACCAAAAATTAATAAAGGGTATTTGGGTAGGTATGCTAGATTAGTTACCTCTGCAAATACGGGAGCAGTTTTAAAATAAATAAATGAGCGTGTTATGAAAAAAAATAAAATAACTGGTGCTGAAATAATTTGGGACTGTTTAGTTAGAGAAGGTGTAGATGTTGTCTTTGGTTACCCTGGAGGAGCTATACTACCTACTTATGATGCACTAAGTAAGTATAAAGATAAAATACATCATGTACTGACTAGGCATGAACAAGGCGCTACGCATATGGCAGATGGTTATGCACGTAGCTCGGGTAAGGTTGGAGTTGCAATGGCAACATCAGGTCCAGGAGCAGCCAATATGGTTACAGGGTTAGCTACAGCTATGATGGATTCTATCCCTATAGTTTGTATTACAGGCCAAGTTCCTAGACCTGCAATCGGCAGTGATGCTTTTCAAGAAATGGACATATCTGGAGCCGTAATACCTGTAACTAAGCATAGTTATTTGGTAATGGATATAAAAAATCTTGCAAAGACCATAAAAGAAGCTTTTGCGATTGCTAGATCTGGAAGGCCTGGTCCTGTACTGATTGACATACCTAAGGATGTACAAGCAGAAGAATATGATTTTATTTACCCAGAGGATCCCATAAAGCTTCCTGGCGAAAATCCGCTTAATAGGGAAATTGATATTAAAAGTTTATATGCAGCAGCAGAGCTTATTGCCAAAGCAAGTAGACCTGTTATTTTAGCTGGACACGGTATCCTTTTGTCTGGAGCTTCTAAAGAAGTAATCGAACTATCTGAGAAATGCGATATCCCATTGAGCTGGACTTTGCTTGGATCTGGTGCAGTTCCTGCTAGTCATAACTTAAATATGGGCATGATGGGTATGCATGGTGAGTTTGCAGCAAATAATGCTATTCAAAAAGCGGACTTATTGATTGCTTGCGGAATGAGATTTGATGATAGAGTGACTGGTAATACAAAAACATATTCATTAGATTCAAAAAAAATCCATATTGAAATAGACCCATCTGAAATAAATAAAAATGTCCCTGTAGACGTTGCTTTAGTTGGAGATTTAAAATTAGTTCTAAATAAATTAATTCCAATCATTAATAATCAGAAAAATAATGAATGGATTAATGAAATAGAAAAATGGAAAAAAGAGTCACAATCAAGAGATATTATAAATGCTGATACTCAAATGTTGTATGGAGCTCAAGTTATCAGTGACATTTGGAAAGAAACAAATGGAGATGCTATCGTCGTTTCTGACGTTGGTCAACACCAAATGTTAGAGGCTCAGTATTACAAGCACGATGAGCCAAATACACTTCTAACTTCAGGTGGACTTGGGACAATGGGTTTTAGCTTACCTGCTGCAATTGGAGCAAGTTTTTATGACAGAAATAAAGACATTTGGGTTATTGTTGGGGATGGAAGCATTCAGATGACAATTACGGAATTAGCTACTGCGGTTCAGGAAAATGCAAACATTAAGATTGCAATCATTAATAATGGATATTTAGGCATGGTAAGACAATGGCAGCAATTATTTTATGATTCTAGATATAACGAAACTCCCATCAGTAGTCCAGATTATGTTAAATTATCTGAAGCATATGGTTTGAAAGGTATTAGAGTAATTTCAAGACCTGAAATATCTAGTGCGATTGAAGAGGCGCAAAAGATAAAAGGCCCGGTTTTAGTTGAGTTTGTTGTTGAGCAGCATGATATGGTTTATCCAATGGTCCCAGCGGGGGCCGACCTTGACGCAATGATTAGCCGCCCGGTTCATGAGCAATTCAAAGATGCAGAAATGTAGAAAGGTCATAAAATGAAACAAACACTAATATTATTTATGCAAGATGAGCCTGGAGTTCTTAATAGAATTTCTAGTTTAGTGAGGAGAAGGAATTTTAATATTGATAGTATTGTTGCAGGAAGAACTGAAATAGCTGGAATTACAAGAATGACCCTAGTTGTTAATGAGCCAAATAAAGCAAAAAGAATAAATGTTTTCAATAATCTCAAAAGACTTGTTGACGTTTATGATGTTGTTGATGCAACCGAAGAAAATTGCCACGTCCGGGAACATGCTTTAGTAAAAATATCATTGAATTCAGATGATATTAATGAAATAGAAAAGCTAGTCTTGAAAGGAAATTGCAAGGTACTAGATGAAGATCCAAAATGTATGATACTTGAATTATCTGGCGATGAGTCCACAGTAGAAGAAAATATTAATATACTAAGCAAATTTAAGGTTCTTGAGCTTTTACGCTCAGGTAAAATGGCTATGATATCAGGAAACCAAGAAAAAAATAAACCCATACTTTCTAGATCAGAACCGTAAAAATTTAAACTTAAAGAAATAATTAAAATGAAAGAACTAAATATTAATGGATACAAAGAGCAGATCATTGAACGTTCTGATTATCCAATTGAAAAATGTAAAGAAATATTAACCAATCAGGTTACAGCTATTCTTGGTTATGGTCCTCAGGGAAGAGGACAAAGTCTTAACATGCGAGACCAAGGTTTTAATGTCATTGTTGGTTTACGAAAAGGAGCTAGTTGGGATAAAGCAATTGATGATGGTTGGATTGAGAATAAAAATCTTTTTGAAATAAATGAAGCGACGAAAAAAGGAGATATTATCCAGTATTTATTATCTGACGCTGGTCAAATCCAAGCTTGGCCAGAAGTAAAAGAAAACCTTAATGAAGGTAATACACTTTATTTCTCTCACGGTTTTGGTGTTGTTTTTCATTCTGAAACTAATATTATTCCACCAAGCAATGTAAATGTTGTTCTTGTCGCACCAAAAGGAAGTGGACTTACTGTTCGTAACCATTTTCTTGAGGGTAGAGGAATAAACTCCTCATATGCTGTTTTCCAAGACTATGATGGTAAAGCAAAAGATATAGCAATCGCTACTGCCTTTGCCATTGGTTCTGGGCATCTTTTTGAGACAACTTTTGAGAAAGAAGTACATAGTGACCTTACTGGTGAGAGATGTGTTTTAATGGGATTAATCCAAGGAGCGTTCCTTGCTCAATTTGAAGTTTTACGTGAAAAAGGTCACTCTCCATCTGAGGCATATAATGAAACAATAGAAGAGGCGCTAGAGAGTTTGTACCCTCTTGTTTCAGAAAAGGGAATGGATTGGATGTATAGTAATTGTTCTACCACAGCCCAAAGAGGGGCTCTTGACTGGGCACCAAAATTTAAAGAGGTATTAAAACCTGTGATTAATGAATGTTATGAAAAAGTAGTAAGCGGTGAAGAAGCTAGAATTTCAATATCATCAAATTCCAGGGACGATTATAGGGCTCAATTAGATAAAGAATTGGAAGAGATAAATAACCAAGAGATGTGGCTAGCAGGAAAACAACTAAGACCTTTAAGGCCTGAAAACTCAAGTAAATAATTTCTTATTTTATTTACTATTATTGTAAAAAATCATAATTAATTAAGCAAAATATACTTTTAACCTAAAATTTTTAACAAAATATTGCTTTTAATTAGTTTGATATATACATTCTAAAGCTGATATTGTATAATATTTAATTTATTAAATAATATCAACATTTATTTTAATAAATTAAGAAAATAAAGGGTGTATATGAATATTATAAGAATAATAACACTAATAAGTGTATTTTTATCATTTGTATTTGCTGGAGAAGTCTCCGGTTTGAATGAAGCATTGTTTACCGCAAATAATATATGGATGCTAGTTTCAACATTTTTAGTTTTTATTATGCATTTAGGCTTTGCTAGTCTTGAAACTGGTCTAACTCAATCCAAAAATACTGTAAATATATTATTTAAAAACGTGAGCATAATTGCTATTGGAATTTTGACATATGCTCTATGCGGATTTAATTTAATGTACCCAGGTGAGTTTAATGGTTATTTTGGTTTTGGTGGATTTGGAATTAGTAGCCCAGATGGAGCAGCAGGCTTGATTGACTATGCTGGTGGGGCATACACATATTACACTGATTTTATATTTCAGGCGATGTTTGCTGCTACAGCTGCTACTATAGTATCTGGAGCAGTAGCAGAGAGAATTAAATTAGCTTCGTTTTTAGTTTTCTCCGCTATTTATGTTGCGATCATATACCCGATAGCTGGCTCGTGGAAATGGGGAGCAGGGTGGCTCGATCAAATGGGCTTTTATGATTTTGCTGGTTCAACTTTAGTTCACAGTGTAGGGGGATGGGCAGCTTTGGTAGGTGCAATTATTCTAGGGCCGAGGCTAGGTAAATATGCTAAAGATGGTTCAATTAAACCAATAAGAGGTCATAACCTTCCTCTTGCTTCAATAGGCGTCTTCTTACTTTGGTTCGGCTGGTATGGTTTTAATGGCGGTTCAGTTTTATCAGCTGACCCAGGCGGTGTTTCTTTGGTTTTTGTGACTACTACTTTGGCAGGAGCAGCTGGAATATTAGGAGCTATGGTTGCATCTTGGTCCATAAGTAAAAAGCCAGATCTATCAATGATACTAAATGGTTCCTTAGCAGGTTTAGTTGGAATCACAGCAGGTGCTGACGCTATAAGTCCAATTAATTCTATTATTGTTGGTTTCATTGCAGGTCTAATTGTTGTAGTTGCTGTAATACAGCTGGACAAGGCCAAAATCGATGATCCTGTTGGGGCGATTTCAGTTCATTTGGTGTGCGGTATTTGGGGAACTTTAGCAGTAGGTATTTTTAGTTCTAGTCACAGCATTGTTACTCAACTCATAGGTGTTTTAGCTTACGGACTGTTCTGTTTAATTACATCATTAGGTTTATTCTCAGCTATCAAATCACTTATGGGGTTAAGAGTATCTGAGGAAGAAGAAATTATTGGTCTCGATATTGGCGAACATGATATGGAGTCATACGCTGGATTTCAAATTTTTACAGTTGAATAGAAGGAGGATTATATGAAATTAATTATTGCAATCGTGCAACCTGAAGAGTTACCTGATATTAAAGAGGAGTTATTAAAGAGGAAGATATATAAGTTTACTGTTAGCTCAGCTAAAGGTCAGGGTAAAGAAATTCCTGTTCAGGAGGTTTATAGAGGTATCTCTCACGAGATATCTCTATTAACAAAAATACGATTAGAGATTGCTGTTAATGATGATTATGTAGACAATGCTGTTGAGGCTATTACTGCAGTAGCTAAAAAGCCTGACAATAAAGGTAGAGGAAAAATTTTCGTGTTGCCTATTGAACAATGTATACGCATCAGAACTGATGAAAAGGGGCCTGAGGCTATAGGCTAATATTTTGTAAATTTAATATTATATTGATTAAAAAAAATTAATTATTTAAGTTTCAAGTCTTTATTGTTTTATCTTTTAAGATAAAAAAACCTAATAATTAATAAAAAGTAGATATTAAATTGGCAAACAAATCGAAAAAAATAAATGTAGCCATTTTTGGCTTTGGTAGAATTGGTAGAAATATATTCAGACTCGCTTTTAATGATCCTAGGTTTAACATTGTAGCAATAAGCGAATTTGGGCCTGCTGAGGCGTTGCATTACTTGCTTGCAAGAGACTCTGTTCATGGTAAGCTCAATGAGTCTATAAAGCTCGATGGAAATCAGCTTGTTATTGGTGATCAAAGAACAACTATCCTCCCTGGCGCAACACCTGGAATGATTCCTTGGTCCACAATGGACGTAGACTTTGTTATTGATGCAACAGGAGCTTATTTGGAGAGAAATGAGCTTGATAAGCACATCCAAGCAGGTGCGAAGAAGGTCATAGTATCGAGGACGCCTGATGATAGAATTGATCGTATGATTATTCACGGAATTAATGAAGAATCAGCAGAAGACTCTGATAAAATAATATCGGCGACTTCTTCAACTACTCAAGCATTTGGCTTGATGCTAAGAATACTTGATGACAATTTTTCCGTTAAGAAAGCTATGATGACTACTGTTCATGCCTACACTGCTGATCAACCGTTAACTGATGCTATTGGTTTAGATCTTAGAAGAAGCAGGTCTGCAGTTGAAAATATTATTCCTAATACGACTAGTGCTCCAAAAATTATTGAAAAGTTAATGCCAGAATTTAAGGGTAAACTAGATGGTATTGCTTTTAACGTTCCGGTGCCTAATGGTTCATGTGTTGATATGACCACTGAATTGGAAAAAGTACCTACTCCTGAAGAAGTAAATGAAGTTCTTAAAGACGCTGCAAATGGAAAATATAAAAGCTTTATAGGCTTTACAGATGATCCAATAGTTTCTAGTGATGTAATAGGTCGAGAAGAAACAATGGTTTTTGATTCGAAAGCGACTATGCTCACCGCTGATAACCTTTTAAAAACTCTATGCTGGTATGATAATGGTTGGGGGTTTTCAAAAAGGATTCTTGATACAATTAAAACTTACCATAAGGATGTTTAATAGATGAAAATTCGTATAGGAATTAATGGCTTTGGCCGTATAGGCAGATCAGTTTTTAGAGTTTTAAATTCAAGAGATGATATCGAGATAGTAGCAATAAATGATATTTTTGACAAAGAAGCTCTTACATACCTTTTAAAATATGATACTGTAATGGGTAGATTTCCATCTGAGGTCTCATTGGATGGTGATATGTTAAAGGCAGGTCAACAGAATGTAAAACTTATCGCTGAAAGAGTTCCTTCTGAATTACCTTGGGGAGAGCTAGGTGTAGATATCGTTATAGAATCGACTGGTATTTTTAGACAAAAAGAGCAGTTAGAGCAGCACTTAAGTGCAGGTTGCAAAAAAGTTGTATTAACTGTACCTGCTAAAGATGCAATTGATTATACAGTTGTTTTAGGAGTAAATGATAGTGGTCTTAAATCCGAACATAAAATTGTATCAAATGCAAGTTGTACAACAAATTGTCTTGCTCCTATGGCTAAAATATTAGATGAAGAGTTTGGTATTAAGCAGGGTGTAATGAATACAGTCCATGCATATACAAATGATCAAA